>Ga0181358_1000287_pt1 | contig 22567 bp, 41 predicted proteins | sample Fa13VDMM110SD_FD_130096 | JGI IMG/M metagenome (GOLD analysis project Ga0181358, IMG submission 130096) | Freshwater viral communities from Lake Michigan, USA - Fa13.VD.MM110.S.D | ecosystem: Environmental > Aquatic > Freshwater > Lake | place: USA: Michigan | collected 2013-09-24 | reverse complement strand
AAGATAACAAAATTGTTATGAATTATTTTTAAAATGTGCTTGACTACGCACGAATAGGGCATGAGATGATAGGTCTTGTGTTGGTGAGAGATGCAGGTCTAACCAGCGTAATCACCAACACACCTAACATAACAGAAAGGCTGGACATGTACACAGATGAACAGGTGGAGAACATGTGGAAACAGGGCGACAATAAGAAGCCCTATCTGCTAGTCCTTTACAACAAGGCAACAAAGAAAGAGTGGGAACCGCAGACTTTCTATGCAGAAAGTTTGAAGCAAGCAAAGGCGCTAGCCATTGAGTGGCAAGTGCGTTTTTGTGGGCAACAGATGCGGGTTCAATCAGTACAGGTGGTGAGTTAATGAAAACTTATCAAGTAAATCTGACTGCAACATCCAATTACCTAGCCAAGATAAAGGCTAACTCCCTTAAAGAAGCATGGGAAAAGGTTAACCAACTAAACATAAATGATTATCAAATGCTAGATGGCAACCCTGACCTTGTAGAAGTAAAGGAGATTGTTTAATCATGCTGGAAATTAGGAACCAAGTCATTGCAAAGATTGCTTACCACTTACGCTTAGAACAAGCAGGCAGAACATGGAAGCAAGGCACAGTCAGTTATCACAAGAACAAAGCAGAAGCATACAAAGAAGTACTGGCTATGCTTGACCAAGCAAAGGTAGGTGTTTAAACATGGCTGCCATCAAAGTTAAAAAACATCTACACATTGACCGAGTGTGGACAAAGGACATCACTTTCACATACGAAGGTGATGAATACTATGTTCATCTCCTATGGGATGAGCGAGAAGGCTACAAAATGTGGTGGTTTAAAGATGAAAACCACGCTGAGTACAACCTTGAACCTGAGTGGGTTCCTACCTATCAACCAAGTGAAGGGGATGATGGGCGATACAATTTAGCAATTCAACTGGATGCCTTATGCATAGACAAAGGCGAAGGATTGATTGTTAAACATACAAACAACCGTTTAAACACAACAGAACTGGAGTCGCTATGACGGTGCAAGTGTACGAAAATGGCGTACTAATTTGGTACGACACAGCAAACGCATTGGATGGTGTATTGCGTAGGGTTGGCAACCTTGCACATGCGTATCCACAAGATGGTTTAATTCAATCGGTTGCGGTTGATGCACAAAAGATACGAACCGAAATCAATACTGCTATTGAAAACAGATGGCATCACAAACCTGCAAAGGAGAGTGTTTAAACATGGCTAATCATCCAGCAACCAAGGGTGTTGTCCTTTATCCTGACGGAACATACGCACGCAGGGTATTTGACTCACTAGAAAAAATGCAGGAAAGTGTGGGCGGACTTATTGAAATCATGCGTTTGCCTAACGCAACTGCATACATAAATGAGGAAGGCAAGATACATGACCTTGACTTCAACAACAACGCAACGCTGCTATGCCTACTGGCTGGCAACATTACATACTGGGACAACATCAAAGGCAACATGATTGTTGTTGGCACAGATGATGGCGAAGGCTACGACACGGACATCTCGGACTATTGGTTAACAACTATTGAAACCTTTTGGGAACCGAGAGAACTACATGAGTGGGAGAAGGCAGCATGAAACCTAACGAAGCAAGCAAGTACAATCCCCTGATTAAAGAAACGGCAAAGCCATCAAGACAGATGCGTAAGCGTAAGTTTAAACGCAGTAGTTTGACTACCCGTGGAGTTAAAACGGTAGCAGCATCAGCGTTTGTATTTGGTTTACTTATCGGATACACAGCAGCACCAACCAAAGCAACATCAGCAGCGCCACCGCAGCCAGCGGTGGGGTTGGTTGCCTACCATACTAACGACTTCCAATTACATGCAATCAATCTGCTAATGCAACGCAATCAAGTAGAACAATGGTCTTGTTTGTGGGCGTTATGGACTGCCGAAAGTAATTGGCGAAATAAAGCAGAGAACAAATCTAGTGGCGCATACGGTATCGCACAGTTTATGCCAGCCACATGGAAAAATGTTGGATACGAAAAGACATCTGACGGTTTCATCCAAGTCCGAGCAGGACTTGCTTACATTGACCACCGCTACGCAGGTTCCCCGTGCAAAGCATACGCACACTTCCTTGCCAAGCGGTGGTATTGATGTCGTTTAAACCACAACATCATAGAGTCATAGGAGTCAAGCAAATTGGGGACATCACATACCATTACCTTTCGTACAACTCAATAGAGTTTGCGAAGGGTAATTGTGTGGGAATTGATACGGAATTATTTTTCCCTGAAAATGCTGAACTTACAGCAGAACAACATAACTTGTTTAAACGCATTTGTGGTGATTGTCCGGTGCAAGCCATGTGCTTGGAGTGGGCGCTATGCCATGAGCGAGAAGGGATTTGGGCTGGTACAAAACCACACGACAGGCGTTTAATTCGTGAGAAGGCACGCATAGGCTTGTCTGACCCAGCCCTTGCAAGCAAGTTTATTGTCTGATACGCTACATTTGAACAACACCCAATGGTTCCAGTCCCAGCGGGTGTTGTTCCTTTTTATAGACCTAGTTCTTTAGCAAGCATAAAGACTTCATCACTTAATTCATCAAGAGTTCCATCATTGTAGATTACATGTTTAAACAAATAATTATCCATTGCATGCTCTGAGATGTGATGATTAACTGGTGCATGGTTATGACGATTGATACGCCATACATCACCACCTTTATTCTGAATAGCCTTGGCTTCATTAGGAAAACGCACATCAGAAAATACTACTCGCTGGTATTCGGCTGCTCGTTTAAACGCTTGGTCAATCCAAAATGTTTCACCAAATAATTCACGACCAACATCAGTTCCAAATACTTGCAGCAATCTACGGACTTCGGCATTGCCCTTGGCTACATCCCAACCATACTCATCAATTAAATCTGCAACACGATTACCACTTTCAAGAAAAGGGTTCAATGTATAGACAGCATCACGCATAGGTAGCGCAAATGAAATGCGCTTGAACCCATAGTTTAAACACAACAGTTCTGCAACTGTATCTTTACCTGATTGGGCGTAGCCCGATAGTCCGATTATCATTGCCATCTCACTTTCGGATAGAGAGTTATGTGAATAAAGAATACAAGAAAATCTAAATGTAAACAACGAGCAAGCACCCTTGCATCATTGGTTCCGTCTATAAATTCTACAACTGGGTAGAAATCAAAGCCCACTCCAAAAGCATGTATGCTGTTTAAACGCACATTGATAGTCAGTCTGCCAAAGTCTTTCACTCTTGCCTCTGTGTTTCTGCTCTTGCCTGAGCGTTAGACTTAATCTTTCTCCTACGATTTGACCAAATTGGTGGCTCTCCACCAAGCCTATCTTGTAGTTTCTTGGTAGCCCTATGCACTCTCTTGCGTAAGGCTTCCTCGCTCATCTCATACACGACAGCCAGCACATCAAAGTCCATGCCACCATTGGCGTATCGTTGCCGGAGTAGGTTCTTATCTTGTTCGTTTAAACCATGTAATGCATTGGCTACATCAGATAGCAAAGCCATACGATTATTACCTTCGCTTGGTTTGCCACTTGTACTTACAAACTCATTACTCAAATCAGGTGCATCTAACCAGCCCTCGTAGTCCCATACATCTCTTAGTAATTCATGCAAGATAGTGGGCGTGTAGTAAAAGAAATCATTGGTAGATACACGGGACTTATAGGCACGCTCTTTAGTCACAAACTTCTGCGCTTCATTGGCAAAGGTGCGGCGTAGTTTAAACGGCAAGGACTCTTGCTCGTTCCACTCGTCAATCTTGTGCCAATGTTCTAGCGCCCATAAAACTAGATGCTGGAAAATGTCGTCAACAGACACAGCGTTCTTATTTATCTTGGCTGAATACCGAGATGCAGTCCTCGCTAGTTTGTAAACGGTATCCCAAAGCGGGGACTTCTCAACATCCTGCAATTCCACTCTTACTCCTTTATGACTACATCTATCCAGTAGCGTTTAAACATCATAGCATTAACTCGTACTACAAGGTCACGCTCGTTGGTGTCGTGGCGAACATTAAACTCAGGCATCAAACCAGCAAGTTCTTTAACTGGTATCAACAAAGTACCATCAGTAAATCTAAAACAAATACGGTGGAAAGTATCAGGGTTGTCTAGGTATGGTGGACTAATCAGCATCTGCTGCAACTTATTGAAAGGAAAGATTGCTGGGATACTGCTATCTATTGATAGCCACTTAATCTCTATGTCCCCTAAGTAGTTCTCTCTGCCATTGTCGTGCAACCAAGTCAAATGAAAATCAGTAAAGTAAAACCTAGGCGTAGGGTAGAAGCGCCAGTTCGGATAGAGCCTAGATAAAGCGTGAACGGCAGCGGTTTCCCGCTTGCCGTCACCGCCCACCTGACGGATAGGTTCCAAAAACTCAGGCATAGTGCTTGTTGTTTACTATGAATTGACCCTTGTGTAAATACACAGGAGTAGGAAATACTTGACGGTCTTTAATTGTTAGCAATCCAAATCCTTGCTGCCAATTAGCAGACCCGCCCACATAGTGGGCAGCGCTTAACCGCATCATGTTTCCCACCTCAAATCCATACAACTGTTCCGTCACTTTCCCATTAACTGATGTAGTAAACGCTTGTAAACCAAGACGGTGCGTGTGTCCACAGACGACACTTTTGCCATAGCGTTTTGCTAAATTCATTGCGGTTCCGCCAGCAATACGACTCATTGCACCTTCATCACCATGAGCAAGCAACCAGTTTGGTGCAAGTTCTACTGGCTTGCGGTGTAGAGTAATGTTTAAACGGTCAAGGTCAAACATTTCCTCAATAGTTAAACTACTAAGGCTGCGTAGTGCTGGCGCATACTGCGACACATACTTCTCAACTCTTATGTCGTGGTTACCTGTCTTAAAATGTATAGGTCTGCGACCCATAATGTGGCGTAAGTCTGCTAATAAATCTGTTGCTTCATTAACGGAAGCCTGCAATGTTCTTGCATACTCACCAGCATTACCTCTTGACCAACGGCTAGGTTCAGGTTGGTCAATCCAATCTCCAACTATCCACAGTTCATTGGGTTTGTAATCCCAAATGAAATCGTGGAGTAAAGCGACTGACTTCCTATCTTGATAAGGCACTTGATAGTCACTAAGCACCACGACTTTTTTAATCATGTGTTTAAACTCCTGCTCGTTTTCGTAACCCGTTAGCGCCCTCGTTTAAGAACACATCATTTACATCACACCCCTCAGGCATGAACACGGGAAATACATTGTCTAATTCACGGGATAAATTCTTTGCCATCTCACGACCAGCATTATCGCCATCACAAAATAACAAAATCTTTGACCAGTCTGCTAAAACTCTGCCATAAAATGGTTTCCAGTTGTTTGCCCCCGGCAAACCAACAGCACTAAAGCCTGCTTGGGTAGCAATCATTGTGTCTATTTCACCTTCACATACAACTAAACAATCACTCTCTTGAAACAATGCAGCAATGTTAAAGATGTGTGTAGTAGCCCCCGGTCTTGATAGATACTTCGGTCCATCACCGTTTAAACTACGGAAGCGGATGTCCACAACTCCTGTTGGTGTTAGGTAAGGAATTGATAATTTGTCCCTGTAAGGTTCATGCCCAATCTCAGGCTCTGTTACGAAGCCTAGGCGGAACATACGCGCTGTCTGTTCGGTGATACCTCTCTGACTCAGGTAAGGCATCACTTGTTCTAGGTTTTCCGCGTAACTCAGACTCGCTAATTCCAGTAATTCTCTCTGCGATTTTGATAGCCTCACGAAATGCAACTCCTTCTTTTTTCATTATGATTGAGTACACATCCCCAGCCATCTCGCAGCCGAAGCATCTGAACCCACCGTTGTCTATGTTTAAACGCGCTGACTTAACTCTATCACCATGGAAAGCGCAACGCACGGTAATCCACCCATGTCGGACAGGTATTTGAAACCCGTAGTGTTCCAGTATAGTAACAATGTCGTGCTTTTTATCAGAGTTTTGCAAGGGCATCACTTAGTTTCTGTACCACATAAGCATCTCCAATACCCTTATTTGCAGCCTTTATGATGACCAATGGGTTGGGTGCTAACGCCAACTTCTTAGCAATCCGATAGTTTTCTGCCTCAATGTAGGCTTCCCTTAGCCACCCACTCAGGTCAATACGCCCATCCCGCCTTGGGGCTTTGGCTTCAACAACATAGAAGTCATTTGCCGTAGGCAAGAACACATCCCCTATGTCGTTTCTACCAGCACGGGGTAAACGCTGTGCGTTTAAACCCTGAGTCATAAACCAGTCGGCTAGTTCTATTTCAAAGGCTGCGCCTCTACGCTTGTTCGCTTGGTTGTTCATTTGCTTTTGCCTTTCTTGCTTCGGCTTCATAGACAGAACCCCAGTACAACCTGTAATAATTTTCATCTAAACTAAAACGCTTCATGTGTTTAACGCGAGCGCCAGTATGGGCATGAACAGGTACACCTGCTTTCTTTAAGTATCTAAAGAACACAATGTCCTCACTTACAAACTGATTGTTTAAACCTTCCTTCTCTGCAAACAAAGAATAATCAGGGCAAACTTCTCGTAGTCTAGGAACAACACTCTTATGCATTAAGGCTAATCCCATGCCAGCACAATCCACTTTAATTATTTCATTATCAGGTAGTGGGTGTATGTATTGAATTGTAAATTCATCTTTACCTTCATTAAAGATACAAGGCATAGGTTGCATCAATGCTTGTTCGTTTTCTTTGGAGATAAAGTAAACACCAGTAACAACTGGGCGTGTTAACTTATCTGCTGTATCCCATAATTTCTTTAACACATCTTGATTAAGCACAATGTCTGAGTCAACCCATAACAACCAATCAGTCTTTACTTGGTCAGCCCATAGGTCAAATAGACTTTGGCGTTGCCTGCCAATCTGATTACCTTGCACACGGATAGCATTATGTATCTGTATGTTCTTAGGGTCTTGACCCATAATAATTGTGTAAACAAGTCCTTCGGTAAACTTACCGTCAGACATACCATTATCGCACCAACCAATAGATAAAGTTTCATTTTTACTATGCATCTTTTTCCTTTACTCCAATAATGACTTCATCAAAGTCATACATCTCTGCTTTAATTTCCATGTCGTCTAGTATGGTCATTGCGTTTTCTGCCATGGCTTTCCAAATACCCGACATAGTATGTAAGCCAACGGCTATCTCCATCTTGCAATCATCAGGATGTTCCTCAATAACTGCATCCCTTAAATGTGATGCTAACTGGTCAACATAATCTGCATACTGAACAGACTCAAACCAAATCTTTTGCGGGTCATAAATCCTACGAGTTGCATCATCTAAGTTTTCCGCAATCATTGGTAGTTGCTGAGTAATCTTTGCACGCATCTCATCTGAGATAGGGGCGCTATCAATCATCTGTTTTAATAATTCTTGTGAAACTTTTATCTTAGGTGCGAATTTGTCGTTTAAACTATCCTCGCTCATAGTAACTGCTGTTGTCCTATCTGTACTTGATGTTGTGTTAAGTCTGTAATTTGCATACTGGCAGGTTCGTAGGACAACCAAATAGGTGTACCACCAGTAGCATCTGCGGGACCGTAACGGTTTTTAACAGCACATACGCCCATCACACCTTGTTGGCTATGTACTGTAAGTATTAGGCTCGGAGTCTGCGCCACCTTGCCATGTAGTGAGTGCCTTGGTGGGCAAGGATTACCTTGTACACCTTCGCTGGTGTGGTGGCATACAACAACGGCAGCGCCAGTTTCTCTAGCCCACCATTTAAGTTCACGCATCAATGTACGCAAACCGCCCCACTCATCTTGACCTTCAAGTGTTACATCAACGGCGTTATCAAGCACGATTAAACGAACATCATCACCAAGTCTTTCACGGGCAGCAAGAACAGAGTCCTCAATGTCTTTCAAACTTGGTGCGCTATCAAACTCCCACATCACATGGTCAGCAGGTTTTAACATCTGTGCTGCCCAATCCCTGTCTTGTTCCATTAAAGGTTCAACTTCACCTTGTGGTTTACCCGTAAGCATTGCAAGCATACGAAGGGACATGGTGTGTGAGTGCGTGTCCGCCGAGATGTACAGGGTAGGAACTTTGGCTTGCACGGCTAACGATAAAGCCAATGTACTTTTACCTGCCCCCGGCGGACCAGCAATCATTGATACTTCACCGTGTCTAAACATCACTTGTTGGGCTGCTAAAGACTGCCAAACTGTGGGGACAGTTGCCCCACCTTGTGAAGCAGTCTTTATGGCACGGCTAAGTAATCTCATTACTACGCAGCGACCTTCTTATTGCATGCACTTTCGCGGGCATTAGGGCATGCGTAGAACGCCTTGTATGGTTTACCAGCCTTGCTGATACCTGCTGCTACAAATCGCATAGGCAATCCGTGGTCGCAAACAGGTGAACCTGCTGGTGCTTGTGCTGCTGCACCTTGTGTGCCAGCGCCCCATTGATTTCCAATAGGTTGTGCTGGTGTAACTGGTACTGGATTTAGTCCAGCATTTTGTAGTGTTTGAATTGCCTGAGCAGCAGGGTTGCTGTTCAACTTATTCAGTTCCTCAACTGTTATTTCTAATTGTAAAATGCGTTGCATACGCACTTCCAATCCGTCAAGGATTGTGTCTAACTGTTGCTCATCCCATGCTCTGAGATTGAGTAGTGAACCTTTTGGTGTCTTTATGTTCACTTGGTACGGTGCTTCGTTACTGCTCACTTGCTTCTCCTTCTGTTATTTCGGGGTATTTGTGTGAGTCCTTACCATTTACAACATAGCATGCAGAATTGACTCCGCATGTACCGCACATAAATCCGGGTGCTGGTATGTAGATGTTGTTATCTATTGCCTTCTCAAAGTTTTTAACCCATGAGCCTAGGCGTGGTTCTGTGAAGTTATCAAGGTTAACCGTGTCCGTCAGTTCACCTGTGCGGGACATCCAATAAGCACCACCAACTGGGCGAACGCCAAATGTTTTCTCTACCATGATTGCGTAGATACCCATTTGCATCTTACTTGCTGGTTCTCTGCTTCCTGTTTTGATGTCCACAACAATTAGTTCCCCATTGGGAGTAACAAACAATCGGTCAAGGACTGCCTTTACTGGCACTCCACTAACTTCTTGGTCCATTACAACTTCAATGGCAGGGCGACCATCAGGCAGTTTAAACAGTTGATAGCCTGAGTCTTTGCGGAACTGTACCCAGCGGTCAACCTGTTTTGGTCCTTCGGTTAACCACCAAGTTGCATCCTCACCATTTGGATACGCTTTAGTAGAGCGACCACCAGCACGAAACTCCATGCCGTTGTCGCTTCTTTCATAGTTGCGTTTCCATGCTTCGTTAAAAGCAATGGTAGGGTCAAAGTTCTCTGTGCCTGTAACATCATAAACTTCTGTTGCTTCATGTACAGACGAACCACCTACTAGCCAGTAGGATGGGTTCTCAGGAACTTTTTGAATACGGGATAAATAGAATTGCCATCCGCAGTTAAGCCATGTGGACAAACCACTATGACTAACATAGGATTTCCCTGTCTTTATTTCTAGGGTCAATTATCCAGTCCTTTCTATGTGTAGTTGATTTCTCCGCTAGGATACAGGTGCAATCTCTCCCCTATTCGGCGACACGCCGTGTCGGTACAAGCAAAATTACACAAATGTAATTAGACTGCTGTTCGTGCAGCGTAAGGATAAGTATGCCTGAGCCAACGCCAGTTGGCGAGTGGAAGCCTGACTATGGCAAATCCTTCGGCGACTTGCGTGGCGAGCCAAGCCATAGTTGTATCTGTGGTTGTGAAGTATTAAATGTTAAATGTATTTTTTTTGATTACGAAATAGCAGTATGGTTTACAGATGCAGAGTGTGCAAATTGTGGCACAAAATTAACAGCGCCTACCCCTGCTGATAAGGAACCAACAAGTGGCGATTTATGAATTTAAATGTGAACAATGTGGCATCCAGTATGAAACAGAATTTTCTATACATAACGAAGTTAGCGCACCTAACTGTTGCGGGCAGCCTATGAGTAGAGTATGGTCAACCCCATCAGTCAAGTTTAACGCTAGCGGTTTTTACTCAACTGATAATCGGACAAGTTAATAAAACAAAAAAAGCCCCGCAATCACAGCGTACACAGGGGAAGTGTACGAAGTGAAAGCGGGGCTTTCTTATGTTTAAACGATTAGATTACTCTGCGCCTCTGCCGAAATTTGTGTCGGATGAGTCAAGCGCTTTTAGCAATGGTCCTGCTACACCTGTTAGTGCTGCTAAGCCCAATGTTTTTAGGTCAGTAGTTCCTGCTAGATACAGGGCGAGAACAGCAGCAACCGCTGCACGCACATAACTGCCTAGTATTGCTGCTAACTTTTGGTTCATTTATTACCACCTTCTTTTGGGGAACAACCGCAATGGTTGCCTTTATTTGGTTTATTAACTTAGGTGCTGCCATCCATGGGAACCATGGTCGGACATCATCACCGCATCCATCATTGATGGAAATGTGCAAGTGTTTCGTGTGTGGATTTGAGCCTGTGTACTTGCGGTCACCTAACTTGGCTTTCTCTTTAGACCAAATCTTTTTGTTAAAGATTAGGTATTTCACACGACTGTCTGTTTTTAGTTTTTGAAAAATCTCTGCACAATCAATCCCATTATCAGGGTCATGCGTTAAGTCAACAGCGTAACCAGTATTGTGGTCGCTAGTTGGGCTTTGCTTTATGTGAGCAGCAGAAGGAAGTAATCCATCAGATAACTTCTTACGCTTTGGTTTAATAGCAGTTGCTTGGCGTAATACAGCAAGCGCTGCTGGTGTTGGTTTCTTTGCTAATTTACTCATTACTTTCTTTCAATCAATAGCGAGTAGATTTCATCTACCCGTCTTTCTACCCTGTTTAAACGGTCAGACACACTTGTTCCTCCATTTGGTTTAAGTTCACTTAGATAATGTTTAACCAAAAATCTAATAGAAGCAGTAAAGCCAATTAGAAGGGTCATTACAGACACGGCTAGTGCAGCCCAGTTTGCAGGAGTCATTTGTTTTATTCCTTAGACGACAGTTCTCGCAACGACTTGAACGATACCGCCAAAGCCTGAGAAGTTACGGTTGGGTGGAGTTGAGCGAATAAAAGTTATTTGCTCTATCACCGCTTCAATAGGCTCTCCGCCTGCGGTGAAATCTTGGATGACGACTGTTTCGCCAACACCTTCAACTGCTTCAAGTGCGCTTAATCGCGTTCTTGCATAGCCTTCGTAACCCAATAGGTTACCAAGTTTGTCGGTTTCTCTATCAAAACAAAATAAAGGAATTTGAATAACGCGAGCGCGGGTAGGAGTAGGAAGCGCTTTAGCAGAATAACCATAAATAACAGCGCCAGTAGTGGCATCAGAACTGTTGCGAGAAAGGGTGAAACGGAAAGAAGCATCAGGCGAAACATCCGGGAATACAACCGCAAGGTCATAGTCGTACTGTTCGGTTGTGCCTTGTGCAACAGTAGTGAGCGCATCAGCAGCAGTTTCTGTAACTCTTGCAATTTGTATGTCCCCTTGCAATGTATCAGGTGTACGCAAACGAAGTCGCTTCCACGCTTTATTTTCTAATGTATCAAAACGAATTAGTCCAGTAGTAAATGTTCCTGACTCAACTAAGTCAGTAGAGTGTTCAATCCAAAGACCTGAGCCTTCAACGGTAAATGCTTTGCGACCATTATCAAATGTTGCAACAGAGTGGACATGTCCAGTTACGCTAGTTGCAACCAAGTCTGTTGCGTAGGCATAACCATTATTAGCCAATGGCGCACCAAGATTGATGCGAATTAAACCTGTTTGCCCGCCAACACCTGCGTTTACACCAGCCCAAACAAATGAGTTACGAGCAGTAAATGCATAGACACCACCAGTTGCTTCAAAGACAAGTGGACCGTAAGAAACATTGCCATCAGCATCAACAATAGCCACACGCACACCACGGCTTGTTCCAAGCATTACATAAGAACCTAGATAGCCATACATTTGTAGTAACTGTTCGCTCTTTGGTAAAAGGATTACACGAACCATTGTAGATAATGCACCACTACTATCTACTGTAACTTTAAAAGCCATGCCTTCATCACCCGAATAACCACCAATGTAGAAAGCATTAGATGACTCAGTTACAGCGGTAAAAGTAAATCCCGAAGGTAATGTTGTTGAACCATTGATAGCAGTTAAGGTGCTAAAGTTAATTGATGAACCTGTGTTTCTTGCAAGTGCATAAGATTGTGTTGTACCGCTAGTAGTAGAATAAGCAATAACAAAACGACTTTTAACATAGTTAATTGCAACTTTATTACTAGCAGCATCTGCTGAGTTAATAGCATAATCTTGATGTATCGCTGGACTGGCATCATCAAATGAATAACGCCATACTTTAGTAGGAGTAACAATCATAAGGTCGTTACCACCCATAGCAGCAGCCAAGATTTTTTCAGTTATTGCTGAATTATTAACAAGCGTTGTTTCAGTACCAGTAGTAGAAGTTCTTAATACGCGAGATGTGGCAGATGCTGACTCTGCAACTTTAATAAGAAAGTCTGCGCCATTAACAGTTGTAGAAAAAACATAAGATTTGCCAGTTGCTGCTTCTGTAAGCGTGGTTTTCTTTAATAATTTAATTTGTCCAGTAGTCCAAGGGTCAATACCTTCACCAGTCTTGTAACGGAACTTGGTTTGGTCAGGGTCGCCTTCAAGTGGTTCCTGATAGTTAATACCTTGACCTAAATGCAAGGATGATTGCGACCTAATCCAATAACCCGAACCAGCAAGTGATTGCTCACCGGGGTCACGCTCTTGGTCCACACGCTGAGTACGAAACTCTGCGGTCTGTCGGCGGTAAGGTGTAGAGTCAGTTACGCCAAGAATAAAAGGCAAGCCAGCAATAGCCACATCAAAAGCATTACCTGTAATTTCATAGTATTGAGATACGGAACCCGACAGGTCAATCTGTGGGCGTTCGGTAATGTGGGGCGCACGGCTTGTTATTGCCATTTAAACACTTCCTTTACTGGGGTTCGCCTTCGCAACAATTTGCTTTAGTCTTACAAAAAGGGCATAGCCATCTAGTGGCGACAGGAGAAAATTCCTCGCCACAGTTTAAACAGTCAATCAATTAAAGCGCTGCAATTTCCTCAGCGGTTAATCCGAGTGCTGCAAGTTTTGCAACAGCAGATGCTTTTGCTACTTCTTGGGCAGCAAGGGCTTCTTTGCGAGCCAATTCTTTTGCTACCAGTTCGGCTTCAATTTTTTCTCTATTTGCTATTTCCTCAGGAGTAAAAGGTCTTTCGTTAACCTCTCCTGTGGTGCAGTTGATTTCAACTACCATTGGCTGTGTACTCATGTTTCTCCTTTTTAACTTAGCCCGTAAAGGGACACTAACGAATTAACCGCAAAAGTTCCTGAACCTGCTGCTTTAAAAGTAATAGAACTAACAGCAGAAGTATTGTTTAAATTATTATACGAAACAAGATTTAAAAATGCATGAGTCGTTGATGCGCCATAACCGCCCTGAGAGTGCATGGCTTTATTGTAACTACCGCTAGTATAGTTTGGAATAATCCACTCAATACCAGTAAATCTTGCACCATTACCAGTACCCGGCATAGCATGGGTACCACCTTGGGTTGTACCATTTAGTTCATGTAATCTATTATTGCCATCATAAAATAACCAACGATTTCCATAATAATTTGCACCATTGGTATTGTCTGAATTAAAAGTTATTGTAAAATCATTTCTACCAGTACCTGAGATGCTATCTGCTAAACATCCTTTAATCAAAAGAGTTTCATAAGTTTGCGGTATGCTAGAAAAAGTAAAACTTCCAGTTGCAGATGTAACTGTATGTGTTGCAATAAGAGTCATTGCCATTTTATACCGCTTCCTTAATACCCCATAGGGTTATAGTTGTTCCAGCAGCAAAACCACTACCACCGCCACAATTAAATTCTATTCTGTTAATTGCAGAACTTAGATTAAGCCAGTTTCCAGTACGATAATTTGCTTCATAATTGTATGCAATTTGTGATGTTTGATTTGCTCTATAATGAGAAGTGCTTGCGTAATTATGTATCATCAGACAAATACTTGTATAAAGTCCTGAAGTTGCAGTTGAACCACTTATAGCACCAAAGTAATTTTGAGTTTCACCGGTGCCATTGTTGTTGGTATAAGTGCTAGTTGAATAAGCAATCGCTCTCATGTCCCCATAATTTGTACCACCATCACCATTGTATTGCCACCAAGCGTTTTCAACATAAGAACCACCCGCTGCTCTTAATTGCCCTGTAATAAAAATGTCGGTATAAGTAGAAGGTATTGAAGTAAAATTAAGCGCACCTGATGATGTTAAAGTTTTAGTTTCTATTTTTTCCCATGTTCCACTTGGCATAATTTTTCCTTTACTTTAATCCATACAAAGCAATTTTTGTATTAGCGTTAAATGTTCCTGAGTCGGGGGCAAATGTAATTGAAGTTATTGCATCTGTATTTGCTATAAAACTTCCAGTAGTAATAGTCCAGTTATTTTGACCTGATGCACTACCACCTTGTTGAAACACACCGCTAGTATAAAATGGTTTATTAACAGAAGTAGAGTTTGTGTTATAGATGTTTGCATAACCTACGCTAAAATAATTTGCATAAGTATTAGCCGCTAATCCACTATAACCTAACAATGCGCCTGAACTTGGATAAAATGTTCCAGTCCCATCCCACTCAACCTGTTCTGCAATGTAATTTCCAGCAGCAGTTGTAACACCATTAAAAGTCATAACCATAGTTGCATTAGGTGCAGAACGAGAACATTTTGCAACCCATCTGACTTGTAAATGTCGGTAGTTAGCAAATACTCCACCGCTATTAAATGTAACCGAGCCAGTTCCACCTGATGAAAGAGCGTATGTTTGTATGGCTTCGTAGTCAGAAGTAATGCCACTTGCTGCTGCTACATGTTTACCAAAACCATAACCCTTTGCAGATTGTAGTGTTAATAATGGCACAATTTCTCCTAAGCAAACCTAGTTTGAGATGCTAATACAGTAAATGTAGCAGATGCTGTCTTAATAATGGTGAATACATAAGCATCAATGCTTGATGCGTTACCAGCAGTAGGCGCTGTTCCACCCTGCCACTTAGGAGTAACGGATGAGCCGTCAACCTGAATAACATTTGGATAATAAGCGGTTGCGCCATTGGTGTTTAGCCATACTAAAGTAATGGCATCACCTGTTGCTAGGTTATTGTTTAGTGATGATGAACTGCTGTATCTAAAGTTAAGCGTATGGTTAGCGGTTGCGTTTGATGTGTAATACCAAACTGATGCAGTAGAAAAATCAATAGCGATTGTTCCAGTTGCTGCCGAAGCAACAATGTTTACATCTTCCTCTAGTCCTTTGGTAATTGTATCTGCAAGTGTTCCACCCGCTGCTCTAGCAAGCGGTACTCCACCCGCTGTTGAACCGTCATGTACTACTACGGTCTTTTTGTCTGTATCAACTGTTAGTTCAGCGAGCAATCCTGTAAAAGAAGCATGCTGTGCAGTCGTACCTCTACGGCGTTGAAATGCAAATGGCATTAGATTGTTCCCCAATCTGATAGTGATGCCCAATTAGCGGTAGTTCCGTTATTGGTTAAGAAATACCCACTAACCCCTGCGGTTATTGCGGGTGTGTAACTAGCAGCAAGTGTGGCGCTGGATGCAGCAGCAGTTGCCGAAGCAGCAGCACTTGTTGCGCTGGTAGCAGCAGCCGTGGCTGATGCAGCAGCAGATGTTGCAGATGTAGCAGCAGCCGTAGCAGAAGCAGCAGCGCTTGTGGCGCTGGTTGCTGCTGCGGTAGCAGATGCTGATGCGCTAGTTGCAGAAGTAACAGCAGCCTGAGCATGATACTTGGCTGAGTATTCTCCACCAGCGACTGGACCAGTTGTTAATGTAGCCCAATCATTTGCAAGAGTTGCACTAGCAGCAGAACTTGTAGCACTTGTGGCAGCAGCGGATGCTGATGCAGCAGCGCTTGTAGCACTTGTTGCTGCGCTTGTTGCGCTTGTTGCAGCAGCACTAGATGATGCTTGTGCATTTGTTTCTGATGTGGCTGCTGCGGTTGCACTAGCAGCAGCGGATGTTGCGCTAGTTGCAGCAGCGGTAGCACTTGCTGCTGCGCTTGTAGCGCTAGTTGCAGCGTTTGTAGCAGATGTAGCAGCAGCGCTTTGGCTTGCAGATGCGGATGATGCGCTAGTCGCAGCAGCAGCAGCAACAGTTGCAATGTTAATGTAGGTAGTAGAAGTGGTATCGGCTTCATCAATCCCACCCATGTCGCGGACAAGACCTGAACCTGTAAGACCTGTAACAGCATTAAATGATGCAGCAGCGCTAGATGCGGATGTGGCAGCGGATGTGGCTGATGTTGCAGCAGCGCTGGCACTAATTGCAGCAGCAGTAGCAGATGCACCAGCAGATGTTGCCATGGTATCAATGTAATTTTTAGTAGCAGCATCTTGTGCAGATGTTGGGTCACCAAGACCAGTAATTTTATTTGTACTCATTGCAATAGCACCAGTCATAGTGCCACCACTTAGCGATAGTTTTGCTGCTAAAGCATTAGTTATTGTTGTTGCATAGTTAGGGTCATCACCTAAGGCAGCAGCAAGTTCATTAAGAGTATCTAGTGTTCCCGGTGCTGAGTCAACAAGGTTTGCAACTTGTGTATCTACATAACCTTTAGTTGCAGCATCTGATGTAGCAGAAGGTGTAGCCAAACCTGATACGGTAAATCCACCAGCAGCAAGGGCAGAACCTAAAGTATTGCTTGTTAAAATTTTGTTTTCTAATGTTTGTGAAGCATCAAGAATTGCAACAGTACCAGTCACATTTGGAAGCGTAATAATACGGTCAGCGGTTGGGTCAACTACGGTAAGTCTTGTTTCATTGCCATCAGCAGTTGAGCCTTCAAAGTAAATGCCATCACCATCAACAGTTGGACTTGTTAAAAGTTTATTGGTAAGAGTTTGAGCCTTTGCAGTACCTACTACCGAACCATCACCTGTACCAAGACCGTGAACATGTGTTTCAATGTTAGTCATAATGCCTGAGTCGGCATCAAAACCACGGGCTGCAATGTGGGTTTGTAATTCACGGAACTCGCGGGCAGATACTGCATGGCGAACTGTTGCGCCTGCTGAGTGGGCTACTGCCTGAGTGCTATCTTGACCACGGGTAACAGTAAGAGTCGTGCCAGTACCAGCGGTGACTGTGACTACTTCCTCTTTGTTTGTATCAGGGTCAACAAGAAGTGTGTAAGGGAAACTTGCAGCAAAACCGCTTGTTGATGCGACAACAAAAGATGTGTAAGTATCTCCTTGTGATGCCGAAGGAATAGCAGCAGTAATTGTTGTTTCTACTGCTGTTGCTGAATAGTACCGTTTTGGTGAGCCTGCATCTCCTGCTGCCATTTATTTACCTACCTTTGATAGTGACTGCGGACTGGGAATTGTCTGCGTTGATTTTCTGCACACTCGTTTAAACGCTGTTGGTAAATACCAAACAAGAAGCGTGATGCAGTTTCGCCTGAACGAGCAGTTTGTTGTGAGTCAAGCAAGTCTGCTGCTGCGTGTTGTGGACCTAGGCGAGAAGGGTCTAAGAACGAAATCATCCTAAAGGCTGCGCCATAGATAATTACATCCTCGGAGTATGAAGGCAAACCAGTAACTGTAACGAAGTCATCTGCTGCTGCCGACAATAATGTTGGGCGCTTTGAATAAACAACATTGACTTTACGCCCCGGTACGATAGGAGAATAAACGCTAATGCTCTTTCCTAGGTTACCACCTGTGCCAAATGTTGTTGGGTTAGCCAATCGGTCTAGTTGCCATGCACGAACTGGAAGCCACTCGTTGCTTGGACCTATGACTGAGTGAGTAAGGTTTAAAATGTTTTCTGCTTCATCAGGTAAATCATAAGTTGTTTTAGCAGCAACATAATTAAACTCTGTTTGACCTACGCCAAAGATGGCTGGATAAACAGCGTTGATAGTATCATTGATGGCACGCTTAATTTCATTGCGTGGGAACAATGGTGAAACAGTTACTCTATCGTTAGCAGCATGAGCAGCAGCGGTAGTACCACGCTGACCACGACCCCAAGGGGCTAGTGTTAATGTGCTTGATGCTGGGTTAACGGTGTTTACATACAGCATTTCATCATTGATTTGTATGTAACCACGACCAATTACTGATGTATCAAATACGGTAATAGAAGTTGTAGATGTGGTTGCGCTAGTTGTTATCCATGTGCTGGCTTCGGAACTAACCGTATAGCCATGCAATAGCGTATCAACACGCTCAGTTAATTGGTTAAATGTACTCATAGGTCAATAGCCCTCAATGCTGCTACGGCAGACTTTCCAGTTGTACTAGCAAGTTCATTACAAACTGCGTTTAAACCTTTGTAGTCTTTGGGTTGTCGGGATGTACTAGCCTTGTAATTAAGGGCAGCAATAAGACCTAAGCCTGTTGTGCCTGCATAGGAATTGGCAGCACCTTGCGGTGCTTTAAAAGATGCCACGCTGGTAATACCTGCAAGGCGATTAAGTTCACCTGTTAATGTACTGCCTGCTGTTCCTAGTGCCATTACTTAGCCTTTCTTTTTGCTGCTGCGTTATCCACTAAGTTTGGATACGGGCGACCAGCCTTCTTAGCCATAGCCTTAGCCTTGGCTTTTTGTGCTGGTGTTAAAGGTGTAGATTTTTTATTAGGGTTTTTAGTATCCCAAAATGCTTTTTTCTTTTTCACCATTTCTCCTTATTTGCCCAGTATGCTGCGGACATCTTGCCTTTGGCAATGTTCTTAGCATGACGAGCCTTGAAGGATGCTTGGCGTGCGGTTGGTTGTTTATCACCCGTCACGCCTTGCTGTCCAAAACGAATTGTTTTTACTTGTGAACCTTCTTTAGCCACCACAACATGAGATTTAGTCGGATGACTTGGAGTACGCTTAGGTTTGTTAAAACCCGATACTCCTGCTCTTGTTAGTCGTGGGTCTTTCTTGGCAGGCATGATTATTACATCATCCCCATTTTAGACTTTGGCTTTAACTTTGCCTTTGGCTTTGGCTTGCCTGTTGCTGCTGACTTATTCATCTTAGCCATGTTTGCAGATGGCTTAGCAGGCATTGCTGGCTTCTTTGCTGCTGGCTTTGATGTTGCTGAGCCAGTAATCTTTACTTTTTTTTGTCCGTACATTTGTTTCCCCTATTCTTAGTCGTAGTTTTCTGTTTCTAAGGAAGTATCTTTAGGATACTTTCCGGGTACTACTGTTACTTTGTTTAAACTTGCTTCTGTTGGCTTACTGCTTACTTCCCTACCGCCTACGCCGTAAGGGTTAACAGCGCCATAGCATCCACACTCTAGGCACATTTACTTACTCCTTTGGGTAATTACTTTTACATCTCCGCCAACACTTATGTTGTAATCAGCGGAAACCTTAATTGCTCTACGAGCCACAGCCTCAACGCTCTTAATAGAGTTCTTGCTCATGCCTGCTGCTGCTAGCGCACCAAGGGCTAAATCGCCCCCACTACCTACTGCATACAAACCACGGTCATCTCTTGACCATAAGTAATCTTGGTCAACTTCGTAGATAACTCCGTTTAAACAAATAAGTGCATCAAATCCGGCATCTTTATCTTTAGTTGTATCAGGGTTGTACCCATGTTCAATCATTGTTTCCCGTAGGGAAGGCAGAACTTTTGTCTGCATAAACACATCTGTTGGTATTGTCTTAATTACTTTCGGTGGAGTCCAAAGGTAAGTTGCAATGTTTCCTGCAATAGCATCACCTGAAAACCCAAATACATAGTCGCCTTTTTTGATAACTTTATCCACACCTTTTGCATAGTATGGTTTGTCCTCATAGGTAGTCATAGAGTCTGCTGCGATTAACGCCCAGCCTTTTCCCTGAATACCTACAATGGCAGTCATTGTTACCCCTTAAAAGTTCCTGTGTTTGCATCATAGGCTTTACCAGCCTTGTCTGACTTCTCAACAGCATCTCTAATCTTTGCCATTGAAGTTCCATCAGGTTGAATACCTTGCGCTCTTGCAGCAGCATAGGCATTAAGTTCAGCGTTCCATTTCTTTTCGGTCATGCCCTTTGCACTATTAGCATCACCTGTGCTGAACTCTAGGTTAGATGCTTTTAGACACTCGCCCCAGTTAGCATGGTCTTGGGTTGGGCAACCAGTTCTACATGCCATGTTTAAACCGTTGCTATGTAATCTCCATAGCCTGCTGCTATGAGTCGTGTTCTTGTTTGGTCATCAATGTCGTACACATGTCCACCTAAATAAACTTCGCTTGCTTCATCAGTTTGAGTTTGACTTGGATAACGAAATGACGAATACACTCCATCTACCCGCAGAACACTAATACCGCGCTCAATACCTAAACGCTCAAATAGCGTGTGACCGCCAGCAGGGGTTTCCTTGACGGTGGGTGGTGTGAATTGGTATGCCATAACTCTCCTTAGTGTAACAGGGTAGCGGGCGTTTAAACACCCGCCACCCCGGTACTAATCTCCGAAATTAGCCAGAGATGCTTGATGAAGTTTCAATGCGGAACAACGCTTCCTCACGATAGCGGGCGAAACCAAGTACGCCGTACCATCCGATTGGGCGGAAACGCATTAACTTATCAGTAACAGGTCCGATAACTACGCTCGGTTCCTGTGCTACTGCCTCTGCCAAAGCCTGCTTTCCGCAAAGAATTGTGCGGTAAACATTGGTCTTTGGAGTAACGGTTACAGTTGCACCTGATGTTACAGCAGCAGTAGTTGCTACTGAAAGGGTGAGAACTGCACCATTGATTGCTGATACAAGTGTGCTTGAACCAGTTGTAGCAGAAATTGCAACGCCATCACCGACATCAATTCCTGATGTTGAAGCAACAGTAATTGTTGTGGTTCCTGATGCGCCAGTTGCAGCGGTAGTTGTTGTGAAGGTTGACTGATTAGCACCTTCTGCCTTTTGGTACATGCGTGATGTTTCAACAAAGAAAGCACCCTCGTATGTTCCGATTGTTCCAGCCCATAGGTTACCCTGTGCAGAGTCTGTTTGAGCGTGGATGTCGCGCCATCCGACTGAGCCTGTTTCAGCACGAAGGTCGTGTGAAACCTCAGGGTGGATACCACACCAGTACAAAGCACCAGCGCGTGGAACAGCCTTGTTGGTACGCAACTTGGCTACTGCACGGCGGATTTTTGCAGAAGTGATGCTATCAGCAGATGAAACGGTTGCTGTTGAAGTTACAGTGCCACCATAGATAACATTTGTTCCTTGGCGTAGGCTCTCCATTGCAATCTTATCAAGTGAGTCAGCCATGTTGAAGGCAATAATGTCTGCAACTGCTGGGTCCACATCTGATAGAGCGAATAGTTGTAACTTGCGAGTTACAAGTGATGCATTACCAAACTCTGTAAGAGTTACAGAAGTGGTAGATACATTTGATAGTGCTACTGCATCAGGGTCTGTGTTTTCAGACAATGCAGAAGTTGCAGCAGCCAAGTCGTTGTAAAGTGAGAATACAACACTTGAACCCGGCTGTGCTTGCTGTGCTGGTCGCTTGTCTGCAACGCTACGAATTAGCGGTTGCGAACGGAGAGCGAACTCAACATAGCGGTCATACGCAGTTTGTATCAGACCTGTAAGGGCTGATGTATCTGTGTTTGCCATGAGTTAGTTTCCTTAGATTGGTAGTTGGTTAATTTATTCCAAGGATGCGATTTAATTCCTCTGCATTTCCTGCTGAAAGAATTTTAGCCAAAGCATCTGAGTCAACATCAGGCACTTGCCCTGTTGAAACCACTTGGTTAATTCTTGTATTAGCGGAAACATCTATTGAATTATTTGAAGCCTGCTCTGAATTAGCATTAGAGTTAACACCAAAAACATCACCGTATTCACTAAGCCAGCCATTGATTGCTTCCTCAGAAGTTTCAATGTCTTGCGGTATGAAAGTGGCAATCTTTGGGTTAATACCCTTGGCTTGCAACACATCCTTTACAGTACGCTGGCGGGTCTGTGTTTGCAGTCCTTTCAACTCCTGTTCCAGTTCTTTAGCACGCTTTTCTAGTGTGCGGTTTACTTTACGGAGTTGCTTAACTACATCTGTGCCTTCGTCACCGAAGTCATCAAACTCGTCATCATACTCGTTATTTTGGCTCATTAGCCATCTCCCTTTCGTTGTTGTTGTATTCGCAATCCACAATTTATGTCGGGGAACATAAGTTGGCTATCGCTACCAGACTTCTTACACTCATCCGGGCTGGTCGGTCAGATAAGGAACCTAGTTATTGGTTAGTCGTACTGCGTAGTGAATAAGCACCTACGCCTGACTGACCACCAAAGCGGAACATTTGTTCACGCTCTGCTCTGCGCTTTGACTTTAACAACTTCTCTTGCTCGCCACCAACAACGGCTTGTACTGCTTCTAGTTCGTTGTAGTTTTCGCGTTCAAGTTT
>Ga0181358_1000283_pt1 | contig 22620 bp, 26 predicted proteins | sample Fa13VDMM110SD_FD_130096 | JGI IMG/M metagenome (GOLD analysis project Ga0181358, IMG submission 130096) | Freshwater viral communities from Lake Michigan, USA - Fa13.VD.MM110.S.D | ecosystem: Environmental > Aquatic > Freshwater > Lake | place: USA: Michigan | collected 2013-09-24 | reverse complement strand
TGCCGTCAGAATTTGAGGGCAACATCGCCACATCGTGGGGCACCAACCACGAGACAGAGGCCCGCGAGGCTTTCGAATACCATCAGGGCGTACAGGTAGCCCCCGCCTCGTTTGTGGTACACCCCATGCGGTCTTGGATCGGCGCAAGCCCTGACGGGTACATTTCAAACCACGCCCTACTTGAAATCAAATGCCCCTATGGCCTGCGTGACAAGCCCAAGCCCGCGCCGTTCAAGTCCATCAAAGAACAGCCGCACTATTACGCCCAGATGCAAATCCAGATGTACTGCACCGACCGTGTGGCTTGTTATTTTTGGCAGTGGACCCCGAACGACCACAGCCTTGAAATTGTTGATTACGATCCAGTGTGGGTTGGGGAAAACGTGGTTAAACTTGAAGAATTTTACCACAAATTTTTGGAGACTTGCGAAGATGCCATGCCAGAGCCGGAAGAAAAGCTTGAGATCGACAGTATAGGCCACCGTTATATGATTGCAGAGTACGATCTACTCACCAAGCAGATCAAAGATGCTGAAGACCGCAAGAAAGAAATCTTGGACAGTCTGGTGTTTGAGACTGCGGGCGAGGATGCCGTGGTCTGCGGGCGCAAGCTTACGCTGGTGCATCGGGCTGGCAGTGTGTCCTACGCCAAGGCCATCAAAGAACTTGCCCCCGACGCCGATCTAGAAAAGTGGCGCGGCGAACCCTCAACCTACTGGACCCTGAAATAAAGGAGAACGATGATGAACATGAACCAAACCTTCAAGAAGACCCTGTATGAACAGCACTCCGAAGTTTTCGAAACGTTCAGGGATAAATGGCCGTATATCTATCTCGCCACAACCATCTGCTATGACATAAAGCAGCTTGACGCCATTGTCGGTTCCAGGCGCGGTGGCGCTTCTTACCATTGGCTGAAAGGCAAGCCCGCCAGTTTACGTTCGGAGCGTAACGCAAGGTTGTATTTTGAAAACCTCAACCACCCGCCCGTGCAACCCAAGCTTGACCTGCAACTTGTCCCCGAGGGCGCACCCGCACCCGAACCCGTGGCAGTTGTTGCAAAGCCCGAACCCCTGACTTTCATGGTCGATGTTCCAGCCGAATACATGGAAAAATGGCAGGCGCTTGTGGACATCATCCAGAAGAGAGGGTGCAAGGTTGCCGCATTCTGAAACGTCGCTGGAAGACCAATTGCAACGCCAGATCAACATCAACCTTCAATTGCGGCGGCAGCTAGAAACTGCCCGCCGCGACGCTGTCGAATACTGCGCCAAGTTCTGCGAGGGTCATTTGGCTCAATACAAGAGCGATGGCATTGTTCTTGTCCCGGTAAAATATTCGTGGATGGGAAGAGGTTTTGCCAAAGGCTTGCGGGGGATCATCGGGAGGTGACGCACTTAGGGGATTGACGGCACACAGATATGTGTTAAAACACACAAAACAGATGTGAGAGTAAGCCATGACCCTGCGCCCCTACCAGCAAGAAGCCCACGACGCGATCATCGCGTGGATCAAGAAGAACACGCTCCCGTGCTGCATTGAAGCGGCCACGGGGGCGGGTAAATCCCACATCATCGCGGCAGTGGCCGATACCATCAACGCCATGTCGGGCGGGAAGCACGTCCTGTGCCTTGCCCCCAGCGCGGAATTGGTAACCCAGAACGCCGAAAAGTTCCGCTTGACGGGCGAAAAGTGTTCTATATTCTCGGCAACCGTTGGGGAAAAAAGCCTGCGCCACCCCGTGGTGTTTGGGACGCCCGGCACCGTCATCAATTCCATCAAGCGTTTTGGCAGCCAGTTTGCTGCGGTGGTTGTTGATGAATGCCATGGCATCACCCCCACGGTCAAAAGCATCATTGAGGAGATGAAGAAGGTCAGCCCCAACCTGCGCGTGATCGGCCTGTCCGCCACGCCCTACCGCATGGGCACCGGGTACATCTTCGGGTTCTGGCCGAACGGCAAGCCCGTGCTGGAAAGCAAAACCAAGAACCCCTATTTTGAGGCCTGCGTGTACCGCATCCAAGCCCACACGCTGATCGAACAGGGGTTCCTGACCAAGCCCACCATCGGGCACATCGCCGTGGACGGTTATCAGACGCTGGACATGGAGCTAAATTCCCGTGGCCAGTTTGACATGATCGCCATTGACCGCGCTTACCACGGGCAGGGCCGCAAGACCTCGGCTATCATGGCCGACGTGGTATCTCAGGCAAAGTTTCTCCGTGGCGTGATGGTCTTTGCCGCCACGGTTCGCCATGCCAAAGAGTGCTTGGAAAGCTTGCCCCCCGACATGTCCGCCTTAGTGACGGGGGAAACCCCCAAGAAGGAACGTGACGCAATCATCAAGTCCTTCAAGGCGGGCAAGATCAAATACATCGTCAATGTCTCGGTCCTGACAACCGGGTTTGACGCCGCGCATGTGGAACTGATCGCGATCCTGCGGGCCACCGAAAGCGTGGGATTGTTGCAGCAGATCATCGGTCGCGGCCTTCGCATTGAAGAATTCAAGGAAACCTGCGTGATCCTAGATTACGCCGAGAACCTGCCCCGGCACTGCCCCGATGGTGACGTGTTCAACCCAAAGATTGAGGTCACCCAAGGGGACAAGGAAGAAAGTTCCATCATCTGTGTTTGCCCCCGGTGCAGCACGGAGAATGAATTCACGCCCCGGCCCAACAAGTCGGAATATCCCATCGACGAAAACGGATATTTCGTGGACGGCGACGGCAACCAGATTGAAACCGAATGGGGCGGGATGCCCGCGCATTATGGCCGCCGCTGTGGGGCCAAGACCACCATTGCCGGGGATCGCATCCAATGCACCTACCGCTGGACGTTCAAACCCTGCCCCCATTGCGAGGCCGAGAACGACATTTCTGCGCGGTACTGCACCTCCTGCAAGGAAGAGATCATCAACCCGAACGACAAGCTGCGGCTTGAATTTAAGGCGATGAAGAAAGACCCAACGCGCAAGCAGACCGATAACGTTGTCACATGGGACAAGCGCAGCCACATTGCCCGCAGCGGCAAGGAAACGTGGAAGATCGACGTGGTGACGGAATATCGGTCGTTTTCGTACTGGATTATGAAGAAACCGACCAACAGCTATGGCACCAGTGACTTGACAGCGATGGAGGCATTGGGCGATGAAAAGCCCAAGACCATTACTTATCAACTGAACCCCGAAACGACGTACTATCGCGTCTTCGGTTATAACAGGCCCGCTGATGCACCTCCCCAATGACATCCGAATTTTTGGCGATCTGAACTACCGTGGGGCCTGCCCAAAGGAAGCTTTGGAGCAGGTCACTTTCTTTAACCGCCTCCGCCGCGAGTATCCCGACACGCTGGGACTGATCGCGTTCCACGTCCGCAACGAGGGCAAGCGCGACCACCTGACAGCCGCCACGCACAAGGCCGAGGGCATGACCACGGGCGCACCCGACATCGTCATCCCCGGCGCTCCCACGTTCATCTGTGAGCTTAAGCGCCGCGACCACACCCAGTCGGAGCTTCGCACGGCACAGCTTGCCTACCTGCGGGCCGCACAGGCCGCTGGGTGCTATGTTTGCGTTGCCCTGGGGGTAGACGCAGCTTGGGAGGCCCTACATGCCTATATGGCACGGTAGGCGGCCCAGCGACCGCATACAGGCTGTGCTGATGGGCAAGGCGGAACTGGCTGACGAAGACCCCGCGATCCAGTCTGTGTGCAGCAAATACATTTATGATGGCGCAAAGGCTATTCTTGGGCTAAAAACCAAGGATGCGCGTCGTGCGGCACTGGATCGGGCACCCGCCCTGATCCGGCCCCATCTGGAACGCGAAATTATGAGGTTATTCCGTAGATGAGATTACTGATTACGATGAACATGCCCTCACGCAAGGGCGAACTGGTCCACCAAGTGATCTGCGAATACCCCGTCAGCAGCATAGAAGAGCTTTTGGAAAACCTGAACGAACGCGATTTCATCATTGCGGAAGAGTTCTACCGCAAGCCCGACAACGCGGGGTTCTACAGCGTTGGCTTGATGTTGCTGAACACCATGCACATCGGCAAGATCAAGGCCGACAGGGAAGCTTAGGCTTCAAGTGTGCCTGTAGCCCCAACATCTACTGCCGCCACAGCAAGCGTTTGCTCAACCCAATAGCGCAGCGGGGAGTACATCGCCGCAATGCCTTCTATAGTTTCGCCTTCCCACGGCATCCGCGCGCCGACGGTCATCGTGCCGTATTTTTCCGACGTGTAGACGATGAGCATCGTCTTCGTGTCGGGATAAACCTCGGTGACTTCGTAAGTGATCATGTTATTGCCCCTAATCTTGATCCGAATGCTATCCAAGTGATATTTGCGTTGCCAGACAAGCACGCGCCCGCTGCGCCGCCTGATCCGTTTGATCCCAAGTAGTTACTATCCCCACTTCCACTCGACCCCCCAGCCGCGCCGCCAGCTACGCCCATGCTGCCACCATTGCCATTCCCTCCGCCCTGAACGCTGTTCCTAGTGGTCTGCCTAACACCGCCATTGCCACCCGCCCCTGCGGTAGTAGCGCCGCCCGCTGTTCCTGCGACTGCCACTGTATTCCCTGCGTTATCCGTGCCGCCAGAACCAGACCCCGCTGCCCCAGCGCCGCCAGCGCCCGCACCGCCGCCACCGCCACCGCCTGATGTGTAGCAATAATAGGTATTTTCTTGTTGGCCGTAAGTGCCTGTTGTATATGCTGCACCGCCACCGCCTCCACCGCCGCCACCGCCACCTATGACGCCAGAGGTGTTGTTGATGGAGACTGCCGACGAAACCAAGAGCGCCCGCCCGCCTGGCGCGCCAGCGGTTCCCGCTGCCTGTGCGGATGCACTATCTACTCCTGATCCACCGCTACCGCCCAAGCCGCCTTTGCCAACAATGGTCCCGTTATTGACCAGCGTGACGCCCCCTGCCCAAGCGCCGTTTATTGTCAGTGCGTCCGTTGCTGTCGAACTGGAAGATATAACCACGCCTGTTTCAATAGTGGCGACGACTGGGATCGTCTGGTTCCAGCCTGCCGCGATAGCCGCTGTCCGCAAGTTTACGTTTGCGGCGTTGGCGGAGATGCTAAAAGTAAAATTATATGTCTTGCCCTGAAGGTCGCTCATGCTAATCGCGCCACTTGCCACACCAGCTAAGGAGCGGACAGCGGCGTCATTCAAACTGATAAGAGCCGTGGCAGACAGAGTAAGCTCTGTGTTCACCTGAGATAATGAGATCGTTCCACTTGGTAAGGTCATGTAATGGTTCCGTAGGCCGTGACGTTGCTAGTTACGGTCAGGTTGCCACTGCTGTCCAAGCGCATTTTATTGACGCCGTTATAGGCAAAAGTCAGGTTTGTTCCCGATGCGATAACGGTCCAGCTTTGCGTTCCACCTGTAATTGTGATCGTTCCAGAAGTTGTCGGGGCCGACATGATTGGGCTGGTCAAAGATGTTTCGGTATAAACGTTGGTGCCGTCCGAATATGCCGTGGCGTTGTATCCTGTTGGCACCACAACCGTTGTGCCAGCCGCTGCCGTGCGAAACGTCAGCGTGAAAGCCCCCGTTGTTCCGTTGATAAGCAGCCATTGGCCGCCAACACCCGATGGCACCTGATAGATCAGGTTGGCCGACAACACCCCAGAAAATATGATGATTAGGTTCTGATAGTCCGCTGCGGCGAGGGTTTGCGTGGTGGTTAGACCCGTAACCGTCTTAGTCACATTACCGCCAAATGCGCTGTCAATAATTCCAAAGTTAGCATTCAGGGGTGTGTCCCAGTTTAGAGAGCCGTTGGCGGGTTCTGAAAGGCTCTTGTTGGTCGTGGTCATCAAATGCTCCTGTTCGCAACTTTTAGGGCGTAGGCCACCGCGTCATCGCTCTGGTTCAGCAGCGGTTCGGTTTTGGCGCTCCATCCCTTCTTAGCACGTTCTGCGGCCTTGACCAACTGGTCTGCCGCATGTTCGTGGGAAGACACGCGGCCACCGCGTTTGTAGGGGGCGAGGCGCTCAATGTAGTTCCCGGTTTCGGTTATCGCAGCGGGTGCGGTTATGGGGGCAATAGGAACGTCACCATAGATGCCCTGCCTGCGCGATATGTTTTGACCTAATTGCGTACCAAGCTTGCTGTTCTTGGCAGCGTTATAGGCAGCACGGCCAAGCAAGGACAGCCCGGCTGTTCCGGCACCAATAAGCGCAGGCTTTAAACCAAATCCCATTCCGATAGATGAAATCCCGCCGCTTAGAAGGCCGCCACCGCCAGTGACAAGCCAGCCTATGACCTTTTGCATGGCGTCAGCAGTGGGTCTGATGCCGTTTTGGATCAGATAGTTCTTTGCAAGCTCGGAAACCTTTAGCATGGAACCCGGGTTACCCGTCGCCGAAGAAATGGTTGCCACCATGCGCTTCGGGTCCACAAGGCCACTATCTCCAAAAGATTGCTCAATGATCTTCATCCGAGCAAATCTGTCATTGGCCGCCTTTAGCGCGTCGGCAGTATCTGCACCAGCGGACCTTGCGAACATGGCATCCAGTTCATCGCGGGCCTTGTTTGCATCATCAACAAGTTGACGCGACACTGGACGTGCGCCCGATATGATGTCGTTCAGGTCTTGGCGGATTAAGTGCAGGTCTTTCCCAAACATGTTCCCATAGATTGGTGGCGGCAAACCGAAGTCGGTTCGGATTTGGCGTAGCCTAGAAATGTCGTTTAAAGTTGGTTGGATGTTTGCATTTTCGTAAATGCTTCCAATGCCCTTCCCCACCGCATCAAGTTCTTCGGAAAAGGTTTTCTTCATGTTGTCTGGCGTCAACACGTCGCCGTAGCCGTACTTAGCCGAGGTGGTGCCGTCGATGCCGACATTATCCAGCATATGGCGGGTGAACATCTCATCCTGCTTGCCGTGGATCGCAGCAAGGCGTGGGTTAGCGGCTTCCCGTGCGTATGCGGCTTCCCTCTGGATGCCAGCGGGGTGAAATGGGGCTGCGGTTGTTTCGATGCCAAGGTTGTTAAGCTCGGTCAGGTCATTAAGGCGGTCAGATGCACCCGGCAACGGTTTCGCCCCGATCCGGCCTACCCGGCTTACGCCAGCGGGGGCAAGCATTTCCGCAGCGATCCGCGCCCCAGTGCCATACGCCTCCGGGTTTTCAAGTTGAAGCTTTGTGGCCAGCGCCGTTCCAGCGGGTTCCGCCACCATGCCCGCAACAGCGGGGGCGGCTGCGCCATAGATCAAAGCTTCGGGAAGCGTAGCGCCACCTGTCAATACCGCAGCCGCAGCGGCAGGAATAAAGGAGCCAACCCGGGCAACACCTTTTTCGACAAGGTTCTTGGGTTCATATTCGCTTTCGCCCATCGTCAGCTTTGCCATTGCGTTCTTAGTTGGCGTGTAGAGATCGGGCATCTCTTCGCTGCTTTTTAGGAACGAAAGCCAAGACGGAAGATAGGTGTCAATTGCCTTGTCTATGTTTTTGGTCTTCAGCATTTCCGGCATGTAAGGGTCAATGAACTTGTCCGCTTTTCCGGCCAAGTTTATCGTTGCTGACGGAGCGTTCACAAGCGCAGGAACCCCTTCGCCAAGGACGCCGCGTGTTGCCGAACGCAGTACCCCAATTACGGGATCACCCCCCATATCAACGGGCCGTGGGTTGTTGGTCGAAGAAAAGATCGAATTGCTCGGCGGAAGGTTTTCTGTTCCGGGCACCGATCTGTATGTTCTTGGCGGCGTTGCTTCAGCAGCGGGAGGGTTGGCAGGCTGTGCGGTCCCGGGAATTGAGGTCCAAGTCATTTTCTATCCTCACTGTGTGCCAAGGTAAGTGCCGTCTGGGCCGTAGTATGCAGGGCCTTGTGGTCCGTTGTTGTTCCATGTACCCGTGACCCGGTTTCTTCCGTCGTCGAAATCAAGGGTGGAACCATCCGCAATATCCCCCGGCGCAGGCGCGGTTGCTTCCTCATCAATACCCAGAAGCTTTTTGTACTTTTCAAGCTTGTCTTCCCATTCCACGGGCTGCTGTCGCCCAGTAAAGTCTGCGTCGTACATTGCAGACGGGTTAGCGCCAGCCGAATTTATGGCTTCAAGGGTATTGCCCTCACGTTCCAGCAACGCTTCCCTTGCGGCCAGAATTTCAGCAATTGCAGCCTTCTGTAGCGTGATATTTGGCAAGGAACCGTTCATATAGTCTCTTGCGTTGTCGCTAAGGTTGACGCCCTGACGTGTCAGTTCACTAGCAAGCTCTTTACCAATGGTATCCATCGCAGCCCATGCGTCGGTGGCATTGCTGTTAAACGGAAGGCCCAACTGAGACATGAGCGTCCCAACTTCCTTAAACACTTGCGTGGCCGGACCCATTGACATGCCAGAAGAACCAATCGTCCCATAGGCTTGGGCGATACGGTCAAAGCTTGACGTGCTTTGCTGGTACATATCAGACCGTTCGGGAAGTTGCTCAATGATCTGCATGCCCAGTACGTTCTTGGTTTCGCGGCTTATGCTTGCATCTTGGTTTTCAGAAAAGGACGGATCAAGCACAGACGTTCCATCTGCGGCGACAACGTAGCCGTTTGCCTTTCGGATAGCTTCCAGCTTTTGGTCAATAGCGTTGATCTGGTCTTGCGCTCCGGGGAACTGCAAGCCTGCCGTGGACGTAAGAAGATCGCGGCGTTGCATTAGGTAGCCGTACGTCGATCCCGCAGGAACGCTATGCGTTGTGCCATCTATGTGCGTGATCGGGATTGGAACGTTGCTTCCGCTGCCGTAGATGTCAACGGGGGCAACACCCATATATGGCGGAACGCGCTGAACACCAACTTCACTACCGTTATTAAACGGGCTGTTTTGCCATCCTTGTGACTTGGCAAATTCCTCAATGGTCCCCGGATACCCAAGCTCCTTAGCCCGCATGAAGGACGTTTGCAGGGCGTTGGTGTTTTCGATGTTTGCCTTGATAACTTCGGGCGTTTGCTTGAGAAGCTCTTTATAGGTTTCCATGCCGCCACCAAGGCCAGCAAGAATACCGCCCAACGGCGAGATCGTCTGGGCTTCCGCCCCTTTGGCAAGACCACCCAGCAAAGACATGATCGCATTGGAGTTCATGCTGCCGTCGCGGTTATGGAAGAACTTTCCAATGAAGTTGCGATCCTCGTAGGGCTTACCGCCCCCAGCAACACCATCGTTCATGGTCATAATTTGCGTGTTCAGGTCTGCGCCACCCAAGCCGTCCTTTGGTGCCGATGCGGCCCACGGCGTTTCACCATAGTTGTTGTAAAGGTGTTGGGCGATCTGTTCTTGAAGTTCAGGCGTCATTACCTCGTCGCCCGTCAATCCCATGTCGTCTCTGGCCTGCCGCAGCGTGGCCCCAACGATCTGGTATTCGCCCATTGGGGTGGCGACACGGCCAACCTGATCACGGCTGTAGTTTGCATATGGGCCGCCCGGCTTGGCAAATTCGATTGCCTGATTAACGGTCATGTCGGTAACGTTCACACCAGCAAACGGACCGCCTTCACGCTGGGAGAAGTTCAAAAGTGCGTTGGGATCGCCACCGCTTTCGCGCTGCGACACTTGAGGCCCGAAGGTATCCCAACCTGTCGGGGTTGGTTCGGGGCGGCGCGTTACTGGCGCAACAACACCAGTGGCAGGGGTTGTAGCAGCGACAACGCCACCAGCCGGGGGTTCGGCTGGGGTTACTGGGGCAACAACGCCGCCAGCGGGGGGTGTGGCTGGGGCGACAACGTCAGTGGCTTCAGGTGCTGCCTCGTATTTCCGCGTGATTGGGTTCCACACGGGAGGTGGCGCGGATACACCACCGGGGGCATAGCCATGGCGGCCATCAATAACGCCACCACGGGCAGCCCCCATAAACTTGGTGATCAGGTTGATGACTTCTTCAGTGCCCTTACCCTGCTCTTGATCTGGCGGATCGGCAACCATCAATTGGCCAACTGGAAGATCGCCAGCGGGGACATAGCCCATGCCGCCAATGCCTAGCTGGCTGAAAGTTCGGGGGCCAACAACCCCACCATCAGCAAAACCCAGCCAGTTGCGCGGGGCCTGGGTCGTTGTAGTGCTGCCAGCGGCTGCGCCAGTTCCTGTTGCGACGTTGGCAAGGAACTGGGCGACTTGGAAGGGGTAACCCTGTTCCTGCATGAACTTATTGATCATGGCGTCTTTGCCAGCCTGTTCGGTCTGCTGCTCCATCGTGCCAGCCGCGATCTTCGCCTGCGCGCCCTGTAGGCCCAATTGCTGCGACTGAGCGCCAAGGCCAGCCAACTGCTCACCACCCGCCAACTGCCGCGCCAGATCGGCCTGAGATGCCCCAAGGGCCTGCGTGTAGCCTTGGTTCAGGATGTCGGCCATGGTCTTGCCATAAGCCATTTGGTTCTGCTGTTGCAGGTTGGCTGCGGCGATGCCCGCGCGGTCACCACCAAAGGCCCCAGATGAGATGGCGTTGCCAAGCGCGCCGGACTGGGCTTGCTCTTGCTGCTGGCGCAGGTATGCCCCAGTGGTGTCTGCCACGTTTTTGATATAGGGCGACATGTAGTTGTCGATGCCCTCGTAGGCAGGCCCCAAGCCCGCCCGCGTGGCCGTTGTGGCTTCCGTCATGTAGGGCAGGTAAGACCCCGCCGTGGCATTGATGTCGTTAAAGCCAGCGTTCTGACGAGCGTTCAGTTGGGCGACATAGTCAGCCGCCGTGGTCCCAAAAGCTTGGAACGGCTTGGCTGCGGCAGTTTCAGCCCGTGCGTTGACAGCGTTGTACCGCGCCAAGACCTCTGGCGGAATGGTAACCTTGGAGGTCGTTGTTGCCTTCTTGCCGCCCATTCCGTTTATCCTTCAGTCAGGCCCGTTTTGGCGTTATACAGGAAGTACACACCAGCGGGGGCACCGAACACACGTTCGTAGAGGCGGATTTTTGCCTCAGTCCTTGTGTTCGACAATACCCCAATCGCCAGAGGAATACCAAGTTTTTCTGAAACGGTCTTCGCCCACTCCGCAAGCTTGCGGGCGCGACCGCCTTTTGCCGACCGAAACTCCGGCGCGACATAGATTGCCTTCTCGTCCAAGATGTTCTCGTGGCTGTACCACATGGACCCGATCCGCAGGATAATCATGGCCTCAAGCGGTTCCCCAGCCTCCCCACCAATGACGCCAACCAAGCCCATCTGCTTGGTAAGCGCCGCATATATGTGGTTCTGCAACATCGGAATGTCCGGCTCCACGAAGGCGTTTTCGCGGGTGGCGTCGATGGACATACGCATCACCTCGTTGAAGTCTTCAGCAATCCCTTCGCGGACGTAGATTTCTGTCATTTATATTTAATCCTTTTTCGGACCAGGCAAGCTTTGCAGTGTTTTGATGGTTTTCTGACGCATCTTTTTCACGAAAGCATCCAAGACCTTGTGTCCGTGGTCCAAGTCGCCACCACCGATATGTACAACATCTTCCGGCGGAATAACATACTCCCCGCCAGCGGCCACAATTGGCACCCCATCGGTCGCTCCGCCATCGGCCATGCCAAGTTTATCACCAAATTTGCTGAACCCTGTCTGGCCAGAATTGTCTTTGCGGAAGCCCTTGCCAAGCATCATGCCAAACGGCCCCGCAGCCATCATGCCGATCAGGGGCGCTGCCCTGTTTAGGAGTGAGGTGTTCTGAAACCCTGTGGCGGGGGCTGTGGCATTCCCAGCGGCGCGGGCCGCAACGCCAGTGGTTGGACCCATGCGCGAAGCGCCCATGCCGCCACCGTTGAACATGTCGCCAAGACCCGTGTAGCCAGCGCCTGGGCCACCGCCGTTGATCATGTCCCACAGGCCCGTGTAGCGGTTGGCCTGCGCTGGTGCCATGTCGGCGGGACGGGCTTGGGGGCGCTGTGAATAGCCACCGTTGTTGCCATTATTGTCTCGATTTGGGGCAGCGACAGGCCGCGCCACAGGGGCAGGACGTGCCACTGGCGCACGGTTGGCCGCTTGACCACTGTCAGCGCCACCGCCGCCAGTTGTTCTATTAGCTGCCTGACCACTGTCAGCGCCACCGCCACCAGCCTTGCGTGGCATGGACACGCTGTAGGGCAGACCCTTTTCACCGTACGGTGTACCCTTGGTGATGTTTTTGACGCTGAAAATGTCCTTGGCGATCTTGAAGCCCGCCATGCTGTTGCCTTCGCCCATGGCCGAGATGATGTCAGCGGGGATGACGTAAGAGCCAGAGGCAACGTGCATCGGCAGGTGGTCCGTGCGGCCAGCCACAGAGCTATGGATGGCACCCTTGTGGACCTTACCCCCACGAGCGCGGGCCGTCCGCAAGGCAGCGGCCACCGCCTGCTTTTGGGGGTGTCCGGCGGCAACCATCTCAGAGATGTTGTCGGAGATGGTTTGTTGGGACGAACCCTTTTTCAATGGCATTGCAACCTCACGAGTAGCTGACGGTAACGACCTGACCCGTACCGGGTGCGATCACAATACCATTGTTAGTGGGAATGTTGACGACAATCATGCCAACTGTGTTCGGGATGGTGACGATCTTGTTTGTTGTGGCGCTAGACAACGTTGCATCGTACGCAGCACCAACCGCCGACCCTGCGGTAAGTACGGCGATTGACGCCAAGCGGCCCTGCCCCGTGGAGACAAGGGTAGCCGCCGATATGTTGTTTAAAACCAGATTGCCTTGAACCTGAAGGTATGTCTGCCCCACGCCGTTGATGGAGGAGGCAATGTTTTTGGCGGCGGTAAGAATGTCTGAGAGCGATGACATCAGAATTTCCCATCAGGTTGGTAGCGGTATCGGATGTTTCCAAGCCGCCAGAAGGAGTTGAGGTCACTACTTTCAACCTTGATCGCCACAAGCCTTGCGCGGAACCTTGGGGTGACAAAGTCGGTGCCTTGCGTGACCGTGAAGGAATACGTTTGCGGCGTGTCGCCAGGGTAATCTACCGTGTAAAATGTGATGGTCACGGTGGCCCCCTGAACTCCATTGTAAGTACCCCACTTCATGTCGGGCCACACTTGATCCAAGAAGGTCTTCAGTTCGCCATCTTGAATGGCAAAGTAGCCCGTCTGGAACGAGGAACTGATTGCAGCGCCATCAGCATTGTTAGATGTCTCGTGCTGGTAGATGTTGTAATCCCCCCCAGCGCCAATTGGCGGGCCGTTCACCCCTTGGTCAATCCACGCTGTGCGGGTAAGGGTGCCGAAGTCCCACTGGTTAAGCAGGGCATTGTATTTGACGTATTTGGTTGGGACACCACCAGAGCCAGTGGTGGGGTAGTACCACGCGATCTCGCCAAAGCGGGAGTTTGGGGCGCAGCGGACGTTCTGCCAATAGTCGGTGTCAATGTCTTGGAAGACCACATCCCAAATCGGGCATTGTACGGGTTCAACGCCGCTGCCGGACAGTTTGAAGAATTGGCTTTGGCTCATCCAGTAGACGGTTCCTGCTAGGGTTCCCATTGCCTTCTGGCCCACCAAACCACAGCCCGATGCCACCTCGTTGAAAGAATAAACCAGAGGCAAGTTGATGTACTGCATTGACCACAAAGAAAGATCGGTCCACAGCAAGCCTTGTTGCGGACCCTGCATGGCACCCACGACCTTGGACCCTTTAGGGATGCGGTACGATCCGGCTTGGTTTGTAACGGTGCCAATCCAGTTTGAGAAGCTTCCAACATCGCACCACCGCACCAGTAGCGGGTCTTGGAAACCCGTGAAAGTGGACCCGTAGGCGATGATCTGGCGCTCTGGCATTGCCACAAAGCAACCCTCGTTGACCAGTGGGGCATTCGGAACAACGGTTGCGTGTCCCGATGTGTCAGACGGGTTCCAAAAGAAAATTTCGCCAACGTGGGGGGACGCGATCAAATATTCCCCCCAATTGTCCAACGCCCAATCTGGTTCTGTTAGCACGGGCATTTCAAAGCCCCACACCGTTATGGAAACGGTTGCCCCAGTGTTGGTGAAGGCCGCAGAGGATGATATGACAAAGGTGCTGGTTGATACCCCGGCGGCGGCACTAAGAACGGTGTAGTTGCCATCAAAGTTTGTTGAACTACTGATGGCAAGTGTGGTTCTAGGCGTAACATAGACGCTGGTTGACAGCGTCACAGTAGCCGTGGTGCCGTTTCCGACAATGCTGGCCCCCGTGTAAATCCTGCCCGTGCCGCTAAACACAACTCCAGTGCCATAGCCGCCCAAACCATAGCCTCCAGTGCCGTAACCAACGGGCGGTGTGGTTGCCTGTTGGCCGACATAATAGTTGATCCGCGCTTTGCCGCCGTTCATTTGATAGGTTACAGCGGCGGCAGTAACCGTGCCAAAGACAGTTCCAACGCCAGGGTCTACTGCTTTTGCATAGCTCAACGATCCGGCGGAGGAAGCTGTTACAGTGTATGTGCCATTGTAGCCAGCAGGCACCATGTTTGCGACAACAATTGAAGTGCCAATGGGGACAATTGCAAGGTTGTTCATAATAATCGTGGCCGTTCCCGCCAGCCAGCTTGCAGAGATTACATTGCCAAGAATATTTTGCGGGGCGCTTGATGCGGCAATTGTAAAGGTGCTGCTGGTCAGCACAGATATCACAATATAGTTCCCGTAAAGGGAAATGCCGCCAATGTCTGTTGCCACCAAAATTGGAAAAGTAGACCCAGCGGTGTAGCCGTGGTCGGCCAGCGTGACCGTGACGGTGGGTGTTGATGGGCTGATGGTGGTCGTAAACAATGGAACCGCACCGCCATTCGCAACGCTTGCCGTGGCTGTGATTAATGTTCCGATGACATTTCTTGCGGTTATAATGTAGGTGTTTGCGCCAGCTTGAGTACATGCGTAAAAGCCAGACAGCACAAGACCGCCTACGCTGACTTGTGTTTGAATGTAAATTGAATCGTACGAAGAAACGTTAGAGTTTGTGTCAGCAATAGTAACGGCTGAATTTCCATTTACAGTGGTAAAGTCGGTTGTTATGTTGGCGGTGTAGTATTGCGGCGAGATGTTGATGGCCGTGCCGCCACTTTCGCTGGCAAACAGGGATGTGTCTGCGCCAATTCCCAAGTATTTGTTTGTGTTTGTATCGGACCATGCGTGAAGCGCCCGAACAGTGTCCCATTGGGTCGTTGCGATAAACTTTGTCCAGCCGCCAAGTTTCTGTGGCAAGCCCATGCCTTGCCGATCCGGCACAAAGCGGATCAGGTTGCTTTCTGAAATAGCGGCCTCGTTCAAAGCCGGAGTGCGGTTCTGATCAACACCGGGGATAAGCTTCAGGCTGGCGTGTGGCATAAATTAGCCTCGCGTTGGGCTGGCAACGGTTGCCGGAGATTGTGACGACCACGCCGCACCTTCAAATTTCTTGCGGGCTTCTTCAACACCAGCAGATTTCAAGAGCAACTGATACTGGTTTTCGTAACTCTGCGCCATCTGCGGGTCGTCGCTTTCCTTGCCAAAGTTGCGCTGGTAGGCCGAGATGTAGATCATTGACGCCATTACCAGAACATCTGGCAAATACTGGCTGATAAAGGTTGTCGGTACCGTAGTAGACAGCGGCGCGGGACGGCTGGTGCCAACCACCTCAACGGCATAGGTCGTGTCTGGCACTGGCCCAACAAGGAACAGTGTGTCATTGAACGGCGCAAAGTACTTAGGCTGGCCACGGTTGGCTGACAATGACGACCCGTAGACCGCATCCAAGAACTCCTTGGTGGTCGGCATCAAGGGGACGCGGGTTCCCGTGTCTGGGTCGTATGGTGTTGTCGCGTTCAAGATCAAGTTGATTTGTTCGCTGACCACAAATGATGTGCCGCTGCCTAAATCTTGTGAGAAAGACAGGTTACGATTTCCAGTTGTTAGTTGGTATCCAGCGCCATGCAGAGACACTGAAGTTGAAAGAAAATCCAGATCGCGGCAGATGCGAAGGTTGGCGTAGTCAATCATCATTGGCAGTATTGCCAAGAAGTTCACGTCATCCTCCGCCACAACCGCCATCTGCGCGATCTGGGTCTTGTAGGTGGTGTACGTCAATCCGGCCATGGCTTTACCCCTGTGTCTGCTATGACCTTACACCATCCGAGCAGTTTAGCCAATCATGCCTTGCGTTTGGAGTAGATTGACCAAAACGCCACTGCAATCGTTGTGATACCCCCGCCAATCGTCATTGCGGTTTCAGAGTCCACTAGGCCCTGCCCCACAAGATAACCGCCCAGGGCCGACACCAAGGCCCTAATGACACCGCCTACCTCATTCGATCCCATCTTCATCTCCTTACGTTTTTCCAAGCCATTTTGTAACAGCGAACCCAGGGCAAGCTTTAGAAGCGTATTCATTGTGTCCACTCACCTTTGTGATTTTGTAAGTATCGCACAGTTTTGCGATCAATGCACGAAGAGCTTTGTCTTGCTCCGGCGTAAAGTGATCGGAGAACTTGTCAGTGGCCGCAGACCCAAAGCCGCCAAACAGGCTCACGCCGATGGTCCCACTGTTGTGGCCCTGCGTGTGCGCTCCGACCTGATCAAGTGGGCGTCCTTCAACTAGGGTGCCGTCACGGTCAATCAGGAAGTGATAGCCAATGTCCTTCCAGCCACGGTCTTGCATGTGCCAGCGGCGCACCTCTGCCACCTTGTCCTTGGTTGCACTTTTACCCCACCAGTCGGCGCGGGTGGCGGTGCAGTGGATGATGATTTCGCTGATGGGCCTCATTTGCGGAAATACCACATCACAGCGCCAGCGACCACAATCCAAAAGCCCCTGTCCAGAATGTTTTCAATCACGTTCCGGCGGTTGGAGTGTTTATCCAAAGCGGAAAACTTGGCGTCGATGCGGTCCTGCGCCTCGTCGTAGCGATCCATGCGTTTGAAGACCGTCACCATGCGTTCTTCGATGCGCGCCATTGTCACCATCGCCTCCGCAAGGTTGTCCACTTTGTTTTCGATACGGGCCAGACGTTCTTCGCTCATTTCTGCCATTTCCTTACGCCGAGAGGCCTTTTGCAATATTGGGGTCAATCAGCCCACAAGGTTAAACGAACGTGCCAGTGGTCGCGCTGATCTTTTTGACTGTATAGTAAGACCCAGCCAATGGCGTTGCAGTGCCCGCGCTTTGGGTAAGCTGCAACTTGAAGCTTGTCGCGGCGTTCGTCTGAACCTGCACAACAAACTGGAAAGCATGGTTGACGGCAGTTGTCAGCGATCCCGTTGCCGAGAATGCTGCTGTTGTTGCGCCCTGCGATCCCGTAAATCCAGTGATTGGTGCGCCAGCGGCAATACCAGTTACTGGGGATGCCTGATAAGTGCCTATGATGCGTGTAGGGGCAGAAGATGCTGTCAGCGTCCAAGTCGCGGTTCCAGCAGTGGTTTTGGTCATAACTGCGTAAATCACGATCTCGTACACAGACGAGGCTTCAAGAGATATGGCCGAGGTAGCCCCGAAGAAATCCCCAATGGCAGGACCGAACGCGGTTACGTTGGCTGCAAGGTTAAGTGTCTGTTGCCCAACAATAGCGCCGTTGCCCGATGTTGCATTGGCGGATACAGCGCCCGTAATCGTGGGGCCAGTTCCTAGCACCGCCGCACCAGTGCCTGTAAGCGTCTGGAAATCAGTGAAGCCAGCCTCCCAGTCTGCGGCGGTGGTCAGCGTGGTGCCGATACAAGTGATCATCGCGCTTAGGCCAGCGATGATGGTTGCCACAAGGTTGCCGCCGGAAGAGTTGACGGTGAGGCTGCCCGTAGAGTTGTTGACGATGTGGAACGACCAGCCCGTCCCCAGCGTAGATGTCACGGGCAGAGTGATCGTCTGCGTGGTTGCGCCAGTGAATAGTTGGTACTGGGTGCTGGTGTTGGTCAGGACAGTGGTGCCAGCCGCCGTGGCCGTGGCCGTGTAGCCCAAGATGCGGGCGGCTTCAGCGGGGGCCGTGGTGACGCCTGTACCGCCGTTGGCCACGGGCAGGGTGCCGGAAACGTGGGTGGTCAGGCCGATCTTGCCGTAGGATGGGGCAACGCCCACGCCACCAGAAATAATGGCGTTGCCTATTGCTACATCCGCAAGAGAAGACAGGATGCCAGTGGTGGAGGCGTAAAGGATGTCCCCAATGGCGTAGGATGTAATGTTTGTGCCGCCGTTTGCCACGGGGAGTGTGCCGGAGACATGGGTTGTCAGGCCGATCTTGCCATATGATGGCGCGGCACCAACGCCGCCAGAAATAATTGCGTTTCCTATTGCTACGTCAAGCAATTGTGAAAGAATACCCGCCGTAGAAGCGTATGGGATTGACCCAATCGTATATGACGTGATGTTCGTGCCGCCGTTGGCTACGGGGAGTACCCCAGAAACATCTGCGGTCAGGCTTACGGCGCTAAATGTTGGTGCGCCAGCGGCGTTGCCGTGGAGAACCGTTGTCGTGGTGCCAGCGGCGGTTGACGCCATTGATGTCGTAGTGTCGCCGTAAATCATCCCATACTGGGTCAACGCCGCAGATTGGTTCGTTCCACCATTAGCTACGGGGAGTACCCCCGAAACGTGCGTGGTCAGGCCGATCTTGCCGTATGACGGGATAGCGCCGACCCCGCCAGAGATGATTGCATTCCCCAAGGCAACGTCAGCCAGCTTGGAAAACGTCTGCGTGGCCGAGGCGTACATGATATCGCCGACCGTAAAGGATATCAGGCCCGTGCCACCTACGGAAACTGCAATAGGAAATGTAATAGGTGTTGTAATTCTTGCCGCAGCAATCATTTGGGCCAAACTAATCTTGACCGAATATCCGGCCTGCACACCTTCAAAAAGCTCTGATCCATCCAGTCCGATGACGGCGGGGAGATTCGGGATTTGTATCGAACTCATCAGATTGGTCCTGTCTCTGGAACTGTTGTGTTATCATACGGCAGATCGGCATTCGTTTCCAGTGGCGCGGTTTGCGCGGCTGGATCGGTGCCAGGTTGTTCGTTCAAGCTGCCGTTGGCAAAACCAGTTTGCTGGGTGACACGATTGTTGTCGTTCTCAGTGATGCGGAAATCACCGCCAGGCACGGGAATGCCCGTCTGTGCGTTGACCGTATTTCCCTGCGTCATGCGGTAATCCGTTTCCGCCTGAATGTAGTATTCGGGGCGGGCGTTCATAATTACGGGCGGGTCGGCGGGCAGAACGATGGAACGAAGTTGTTGCTGCGGGGTGTCCATGCAGTGATTGCACACCAAAATGCGCTTGTTGATCAAAGCAGCGCCAGCCCAGTCAAACTGCCACGACAGGTTGACATGGTTGTAAACCCCGCCACACCTGTCGCATACAGCGGCAGCCTGTGGATTTTTTGGGCTTGTGCGGGCGCGACCAAGTTTTGATGCGTAGCTCATCGGAAGTAGCCCCCGATCATTGGGCTGATGTAGGTGTTGACGGCTTCCACGTCTTGATCTGCGGCGATCTGGTAACTCTCGTCGGCCTGCGCCTTTAGCGCCACGGCCATCTGGGGCTGCCAGATGCGGGCCAGACGGTAGGCCAGACCATCCGCAAAGCATTCCAACCAGCGGTAGGGAATTTCGACATTTTCGCCATTTTGCAGATTGGAATCTTGGACCTGCCGGACGCGGTAATATTTCAGGGTCGTGGCCGAGGAGCCGTCCGGCACGGGCCACAGCGTGATTGTGGGCGAGATCAAACGGTCAAACCAGTACGATGTAGGAAAGCCCTGCTGGTCCTTGTTTGGGTAGGAAGCGTATTCCGTGCGCGAGATCGGCATAATCACGCGGTCAGGGCCATTGGCCGTGGTCGTATAGGCGTCCAGCACCATGATGGTGTTGCCATCCACGGCATAGGTGGATGTGCCTTGCACCAGTGCAACCGTTACCAGATCAACGGCCCAGAGGTTGACCCCTTGATTTGACCACCGCGACAGCATCATGTTCGTCGCCATGCGGGCGCTTTCCATATGCTCTTGCAGCACCGCAGCCGGACGGACCCCGATGTTCTGGTAGGCATACAGGACGATCTCGCCCAGCGCCGGATTGAACGCATATGTGCCGCTGGTGGTCATCTGATCAACACTTCCATGCTTTTAAGGACAGCGCCTTGCGTGTCGGCTTGCCCTTCTCGTCCTTCATCGGACCTTCCATGCCGCCCATCCTAGCACAGAAAGACTTCTTGCGGGCAGCGTCTTTGTCGGTCTTTGGGTTTGGCGCTGGGGGCTTCAGGTTCATGCCCTGCGCTTTAGCCGATGCCCGACCAACAGCATTTAAGCCGCCCGCAGGATTTTTTCCTTCAGCCCTAGTCCAAGCAGGTGTTTTCGCCATTACCGAATACCAGCTTGTACAACGTACGCTGTAACGGTTCCAGAGCCTGATGTGATGTTGATTGCCAAGGCGTGGTGCGGGACCGTAATGGAACCATTGGCGGCTGCCGTTTTGGCAGAGAAGCCAGCATCAACGGCCCAGACCGAAGGCGTCCCAGTGGACGGATCGTCCATGGAAATTTCGATGTTAAAGGTTGCGGTGCCACTTACGGTTGCAACAATGCCGACATTGAAGGGGTTCTGGAAGCTGTCAGACGCGATGACTGTGCTGCGACCAGTGCCTGTTTTAGAAATTGTAACGGGTGTCATCCTGCGTCTCCTGTTAAGGGAGGGGGGCCGTTAAGCCCCCCCTCTATTACTTCACTTTGGCGGCGGCTGCCGACATCAATGGCATACCATGAACGCTCTGTCCGCCAATGACATTTTTGCTGCCAGTGGTGACATGCGCGCTGGTATCTTCCGTCTTAGAAGGTTTCTTCACTGGAACAGTGGTGTTGACCTTCATTGCGGGCTTTTTGTTACCTACACGCATCAGGGCAGATCGTGCGCTTGGATGTAACGTACGGTGATCGTACCAACGCCAGTGCCAGTGTTGGCTGACAAGACAAAGATGCGTTTGTCGGTGGTGCCAATGTCATCCCAGTTTGCGGTGCGCGTTGCGTCACTGCCGGGGGACAAAGCAATCACACCAATCGTGCCGCCAGCAGCGCCGGATACAAGCTCGGTGGATGTCGCGCTTGTGCCAACACTAAACGTTGTCGCAGCGCCACTCCACACCGTCGTAACCACCATCTGAATATTTAGGACGTGGCTGTTGGCCGGAAGCACAATGGTTGTACCCAGCGCGGTAGCGGTCAAAGCTTGGGTGATCGGATAGTGCTGCACCATGACAACCGAGCCAACGTTCTTAACGTTTTGGCCGAGGGTGGTGCCGGAGGTGTCGAGGATGTTGCCCGCGCGAATGGGGCCAGTGAACGTAGTCTTACCCATTTTGGGTTCCTTTGCACGATGTGGCCGCACTGTCTGTGCAAAGTCCGCTGGGCGCGGTCAGGGCGGCGATAAGACCCAGAAAGAAGAAAAGGGGGGCCTAAGCCCCCCCATTTAGTTGTTTACGAGGGGGTCGATCCAAAGATGGAGCGCCAGTTGTAGTACGCAAAGGAGTAACGCTCATAACCCTTAACTAACAGGTTATCCGTAACAAAATCCACTTGCATATCTGTTTCAAACTTAACCCGTTCCATATAGGACAACCCGTCGATGTTTGTCAAAAGGAACCAAGCTGTTGCCGAAGTGAAGAAGTCGTTAACCATGTAGCCCTCTGGCAGACCGCCAGCGGTGGACATAATCGCGTTCACATCGTTGTCAGCAGTGCCAGGGCGCAGTTCCGTCTTTGTCAGGCGGATTGCCACTGGTTCCAGTTGCGGCGGAACAATCAACTTCCGGCCACGGGCGAAGACCTTCAGGCCTGCCTGATCTTTGAAGTTGGTACGAATGGCGATCATGCCGTTCAACAAGGTCGATTCGTTTAGTTCCACTTGGGTCGTGGGGGTGTTTGCAACCGTGCCACCGTCGATAGGGTGTGCGGTCGAGAGCAGTGCCACACCGTCACCACCGATTGACGAGTTGTAGGTTGTCGCGGTGTTGAAGATGTTTGCCGCGTAAATTTCCTTGGTCTGCTGGAAGCTTTCGATCAGACCGAGGTTTGACGGCTGGAACTGTGTTTTGTACAGGTTGTCGTCGATGGCTTTGCGGGTGATCGCGTAGCCCAGACCGATTTCAACGTGTTCTTGGTTGTAGATGTAACGTTCGCCAGCACCGTTGTCGAAGGACGTTTGACCGCCTTCAGTCTTCAGTTGTGCGAAGCCCAAGAAGCGCATCTCAGCGGTGCGTTCCAGCGCCATCTTCGAATTGTGCTTGGTGAACATTTTGTCGTATTGAGATGGGATCATCTCGTACTTGCCCTCAATCCCACGGAGGCCGGGGAGCAGAAGGTCTTTAATCGCAGAAAGATTAACAGCCATTTCTTATGCTCCTTACATGCCAGCGAAGTTGCGGGGCATAGCGTTGTTGAAGGCCACTATGATGTCGTTGTAGCCAGAGGTTGCATCGTTACCATTGACGCCCGAAAGCGGGTTGGCCTGACCTGGCAGGTAGTTTGCCAGAGCGACGATGCGGAACGGGAGTGCCGCGTTTGCGCCCGTCACACCAGCCGAAGACAGGGTGTACTGGTCGGCAAACATGGTCGAAAGGCCGTTGGCGGTGTTGCCATTGGTTTCGCCCGTTGCGGTGCTGTCCTGCCAGTTAAAGCCAATGTTCTCGCCGACTTGAGCTTGACCCACTGCGGTGGCGGTGGTGTTCGAGTTCGCCGT
>Ga0181358_1000280_pt1 | contig 22670 bp, 30 predicted proteins | sample Fa13VDMM110SD_FD_130096 | JGI IMG/M metagenome (GOLD analysis project Ga0181358, IMG submission 130096) | Freshwater viral communities from Lake Michigan, USA - Fa13.VD.MM110.S.D | ecosystem: Environmental > Aquatic > Freshwater > Lake | place: USA: Michigan | collected 2013-09-24 | reverse complement strand
TGGGTTGCAACGATTCATAATGCTTCGGCAGCTTATGAACATGCAAAATGTTCGGGCGATGAAAATAATCTAACGGATTGGTGTACTGCTGCTCCGGGTGAAGGTGCCAAGTTTTTTAAACAACATTACAAAGAAGACGATCCACTAATTATTTTCAAAGACAAACTTAATAAGACAGGTTATCAATTCAGTTTTAGCTCTTCTCAATTTATGGATGCTGGTGATGAAGAAGTTAGTGATAAGCTAAGATACGGACTAATATCGCTGCTTGAAACTGTTCAAGATAAAATTGATAAACGTTATAAACTTATCCATGAAGCAATTGATACACATCCTTTGTTTATAAATGATAGAATGAATAAAAAACCTATTGAAGAGAGAATAGTTTCTGGTCATCTTGATCTTGAAAATGCAAAGATCACATCACTTCCTGTTGGTCTTAAAGTGCGTGGTAATCTTAGTGTTAGAGGCTCAAAAGTTACATCACTTCCTGATGGTCTTAAAGTGGGCGGCAGGATCGACATCAGCTACACAGGCATCACATCATTTCCTGTTGATTTCCAAGTGGGCGGTGGCATCTACGGCTTCTCAGGTGATAGATCACAAGTTCCACAACATCTTATAAAGAAGCTCAAAAACAATAATTAAATAACAATAAAGATCTATATATGATATAATATATTTTACAGGAGTATTAAAATGAAACTAACCGAATCTATGCTACGCAGATTAATCCGTGAGGAACTTGAACAAGCCATGGAAGGTGGAGCCACAGAAATAAAGCTTGGCGATATGAACCAAATAAAATATGACAATAGAAAAAAGGAAACAGAGGCGGGTGCTGGCAAAGCAAGAGAGCAAGCCGAAGCTGCATTTAAGAGCAAACATCCTCAAGGAATCAACGGAATGGCAATCGCTAATCCGGACGAGAGTGGATGGAATCCAAATAAAGATCAAATCGTATTTCAAGGCATGTATGGTGGACACTATTATTACAAGACTTCAAAAACAAACAAATATTTTAAAACTCCAGCAGACGCCTAAGCAATAATAATTTTTTAAAACTATTTAAAACATAAAACTAATATTTGAAAATTGGAAAAGATACATCAAAGAGCAAGCAGAGATTATTCCTTTTCCTGTCCCGCAACAGAAAAGCGGGGAAAAAGACTTTGTATTCACTTCTGAAAAGTTAGAACAGGTTAATGCTTCTATTTCTATGATCGTCAATACGGCTAAGAAGATTTTTGGTGCAGATGGCGAAATACCCCAACTATATGATTCTTCCGAAGAGCAAGAAGAGATGCGACTCGTTGCCGAAGCGATTATTGACGCTTCGATCATTGACGCAACAGAAGAAGAAATGGCAGAAGCCGAAGCCCTCGGCATCACCGTAGCGCAATTGCGGGCTAGCTCATCTGAGCAATTGAAGCTTCGTCGTCAATTCTATGGACCCGAAGGTGATATATCCAAAAGGGGCCCAAAAGCAGTTAAGGGGCTTAAAAAAGGTCTTGGGGATATGTCTGCTCAAGATTTCGAAAAAGCCAACATTGTTATTCCTGTTCCTATCGAAGTTCTTGAATCATTTAGACAGCTTGTTGCTGATACAAAAGAGATTAGCGGTCTTTACGAAGAGGCAAGAGATTGGTACCATAGCATTCGTGGTCTTCTCGACAAAGAAACGGGAAATGATCAAGATGCTACTCTGCTCGGACTTCTCATTGCAACTTATTCACCAAGAGCCAAATTTGCTCTTAACCTTGCCGAAGCTGTATTCATGTTCAAGGCCATTAAGCAAGATATTGACGATGGCAAGAGCGAAGATCTTAAAGCATATCTTGAAACTTTTCCGGGATCGGAGAAAAAATCACCCGGCGAGCCTCGCGGCTTTACAAACGCCCACAAGGTTCCCAACTTTACTCTTAACTTAATTGCGCCTGAACTTGCCGGGGAACGTGGGGCAGGCGGGGAAATGACATACGATGATATGTATGAATGGAATTCTACAATTGATACTTGGATGATTGATGCTTTCTATCCCTCGTTGAGAAAAGCGTCAACATCGGAGGAGTGGGAAACCATTAAGGGCAAAATGATGGGCGACGTTGTATCCTACCGATATATGGCTCGTCTTGTTGCTTCCGAAGCAAAAAAACTTGGCCTTCTACCCCATGAATTACAAGCTCTTATTTGGGTAGCTTCTCAGGTGAAGCAAACAGGTCAAGCACAGCTTGGTGTCACCACACAGTTTGCTTACAATCAGATTAGAGATTCAATTACAAATGTTGCAAATATTAAAAAAGACCTAAAAGCCCTTAAACAGCTTGAAGAACAAGATTGGCTTGGCACAATTCTATCCACTATTGAAGAGCAAGGCATGAAAGAAGCTGCTCGTTATATTCTTGAAAAGGGGCAAGGAGTGCGTTCTATTACTTCAAGAGGCAAGAAGGGCGCTATGTTTGATTATTTCCCTACTCCCCCCGCAGAACCAAAAATAAAGGGAGCAACGAAGCCACAAGACTCACAAGTACCCAAGCCAACAAAGGCCGCCGAACCTTACCAAGATCCCCAGTATGCCGATCTTGCTACATGGTGGGTTATGAATAATGTCGTGCAGATGCCTACTGGTAAGTTTAACAACCTGTATGATTCCATCATGCTTTATTTATCTCCAGATTTCTCAAAGAAAAAAGCAATCAACTATGTTCTTGGTCGTTTTGATTCATCGGCAACATCTTCCAAGGATTACTTTACAGAGGGCCGACGGCTTCGTATTAAGCTGATTGTTTGAGAAAATGTTTCTTTAGAATGAAAACCAATGAATAGTTTAAATATTGGCGATATTGTTAAATACGTAAAAACTCATTCTAATGTCAAAAAAACTTTTTTGGACCAATATGCTTTCGTCCTGCATATCGATAAGGATTTTAAAGGAAAAGCCCTATCTGCAAAAATTCAGTTCTTTGATAGCGCAATTGTTGTCAACGCATATCTTAAGCATATTGAAAAAGTTTCGTGACTTATAAATTCTTCATGAAATATATGGTGGCACCCTAAATATTCCTCCTGAAAAAATTGAAATGTTTGATCAAGTTGTCGATATGATTCAGAATTTATTGAATCATGAATCTGACGGAAGATTCGATTAAATAGATTTTTCAAGCTATTTAATATCATGAAAGTATTTGAACATGTTCTTCGAAGAATAATCAGGAAAGAACTTTTGGAAGTTTTAGATTCCAATAAGAAGATTCCAAAAGAGCGCGATAGAACAGGGGAAGATGCAATTCTGCAATTCAATATTGATAAGCTTATTGATTTAGGGTTTCTTAAATTTATCCAAAGAGAAGATCTTGTTGCTGATGTTGCCTATCTTCGTTCTGCTTTGTGGATGGTAGCTCCATTAAACGAAACTAGAATAAAGAAAGTTGTTGCAAAAGGAACTCAAGGAGTAGTTTATTCTCTTGAGAACGGAAAACTTTTAAAGCTTTTTAAAGGCGGATATCGCGGGGGGGGGAGCGAACGGTCAACCCAAAATGTTGCGTGGGAAGCTGACCGATACTCTAGCATAGAATCTCGATCCCATTCAGGTCAATCTTATAAGGGCGAACTTTCAGTATATGGCAGCGGAATGGTAAACATGCGCGGCACCAGTATTGGTTGGGTTGAAATGGGAAGGGTACTTATCTTTTTTGAGTATCTTGGTATAATAACAAATTTTGATTATAGAAAAATGAGAGAAATAAGTGATTTGGTGGAGAATTTTATTGCCGCAACAGTTAGAAAATTCATGAACCAATTCATGCGGCCCGGCTCCTTTATTTATATTGGCAATTTTGACAATGTTGAAGATCTTTTTCAAAACAGTGATTTTATAGAGAATATTTTTCAAAGCCAGAACTATACAGATATTGCCAATGAACTTGGCTTAGAATTTGCACAAGATTTAGTTACTGCAATTTTTAAATTATATTTTAAAACCGGTAAAAATTTAAGTATTACTACGGATTTGCATACTGGAAACTTTGGCGTTGAATCTCTATTCGATCCAACTCCTGTTATTTTTGATATTTAATTCGTTTATTTCCTTATAAGAGTCTATTTATCAGCAAAGGAAAGTAAAATTATGATATATGCCCTACTCCCCCTCTTGTTTGTCGGGGAAGCTACAACAACAAAAAATATAACTATAGTTAATGAATATGTAAGACCAACGGTTCAAGTCAACGATGAACTTATATTCGTTCGTCCATTGTGGACTAAGACCGCAACTATTGATCCGAAGTTTTTGGCAACGGAGTCGATTGCTCTAGAAAGTATTCTATATCAGACAAACAAACTGTCAAAGTAAAGTGGTTGAATGATGCCATAACGGCAGAAATAACAGAGACAATTTTTCCCGTTCTATCTAAAATTGCACCGCCAGAAGATCCGGGTGCAACAGGAACTGTAACGACACATTTTTCTTCTGCTGTGCCGGCCCACTTTCCTTCATAGATTGGTTTTAGCTCCTTGTAAAAAACGCCGCCGGGATATGCTATTGATGATACATTTTCACCACTACGCGGGACATTGTAGGCCATCTTTCTTACCGGTCCTTTTTTTGCTGGAAGTATACACAGATCCTTTGCTTCATCGAAGCGCATTACAGGAGGCGTTTCTCTTTCTCCTGATTCACCTACGTCGATAAACACAGCTTTGTTGGCTGATTTTATCTGGTCTGTTTCTCCTCTGCTACAAACATGGGCAGCAGTTAACCAATAATAATTTTCATCCCAATATATTCTTGTTGCCGTTCCTTTGCTGGCAATAAAAGTAAGCTGGCAATCTTGTTTATTTGGCTTATCGCAAACCAATGTTGATTCTGCAACCAATATTGAAGAATGAGCCTGCAATATGCTATCTTGATTATGTACGCAGGACAATAGGAATAATAGAATCATATAGTAAATAGGAATCTAATTAGGATATGAAGCTTTTATTTGAAAACTGGAAACGTTATATCACAGAAGTATCAGAAGCTGAACAATCATACTTTGGTGATCTTCCAAATGTTGCCAAACAAATAGAAAAAGCTTTTGATAAATTTAAGATGCATGTGGATACTAAATATGGAGAAATAACGATGAATACCATTCAAGCTGAGTTGGTATTCTTTACGAGTGACGTTGCAAAGCAAACTGGCGGAAAAGCACTGGCAATTGGATGTGGAAAATTTCGTTGTGGTTTCGATATTGGCGATGAATACATAATAAAGTTTGATATATCTCCCAACGGAGAAGCAAGAGAACAGAATATGACAGATGCCAAAATTGGAAGAAACTCAGAATGGAACGATATATTTCCAAGGTCAGTTGTTTCTAGTGATGATTATCGTTGGGTTGCCTTAGAGAGAGTTAGAGTCTTAACAAACAAGGATATGAAAGAATTTAATTCGTTCTTTCCAAACCCAAAGTTAAAGGGACACATATCTGACCTTTATGCATATTATAGTCTTATTATTACTGCATTATTGTTCAATTCTGGTGATGTTAAATTGGCACAAGATGAATATAGTATTTTGGAATCAAAATATTGGGCTCTACAAACTAAGCATACTGGTTTAACTTTAGAAATCGTAGCAGATGGCTTTACACAGCACAATCCACATGATAGAATAATACGTGCGATTATAGAATTTGGTATTAGACCAGAAGAAATAAGAACAAACAATGTTGGAGTTGGTGCAGATGGAAGGTTTGTTATCATTGATTCATCAGTTGATAGTCAGATCAGAAAAGGATTTGGAGAGCCAGCAATGAAATCTTCACCAAAACCTATCAATATTGCTATCGGAAAAACACAAATAAAGTAACCACGGAAAATTAATATGGGCGTTCAAATAGACAACTATTGCACAACATCTTTTATTTTAAAAGATAAAGAATCTGTCGAATATATAGGAAAGTTTTGCGCTTTGCTTATGGATAAATTGAATCTATCTTCTGGATGTTTGTCCGATGAAGCATGGTGCGATATGATAGAATATGGTAATGAAGAAAATGCATTCACTATTAAGACCGGAGGTTATATGGATTCCGGTCCAGAGCTTCGTGCTTCTGTTTTAACCAAATCAGAAGAATCAGAAAACGAGGACGAAGATGAAGAAATAGATTATTATGAAGATGCAATTTCATTATTCTCGGAAGTACAAAAACACTTAAAAGAAGATACTTGGTTCTTTGTGGATCAATATTCTTGGGATAGAGTCGGAGCTTATACGGGAGTTACATTTTATCATCAGGACGGCAGATATAAAAGTATTGACAATTTTGACATAAAGAGCCAAATCTTGAAAGAATTCAAGATTTAGATCTATATATAAAGAGGAATAAACAAATGAAATTAACAGAAGCCCAACTTCGTTCAGTCGTAAGAAAAGAATTGCAAGCAATTCTCAGAGAAATGCACGGAGAGCCAGAATCAGGTTCAGAAGAGAAAAATATAATACCAATAGCGGCAGGAGTAGCAGCCCTTGCCAGTGCTCCAATGGCTTTAAAAGCATATCTTGACCAGAATCCAGAAGCCATGGCTTGGGTTATTAATGCCATGAAACAAGGTTTTGGTTTCGAATAAATAATAATTTTGTTTAGAATAAACGACAGCAAATGCTGTCGTTTCTTTTTTATAGGAAACTATTTATTATACAATGAAAATTATAATTAAAAAACCACTTCTTCTAAAAGAAGCATTTGAACAAAAGATTTATGAATTTAAGTTTTCAATTTCAATAGTTCGTGATGAAGAGGAGTTTATTAATTTTTCAAAAATTAAAGACGAAATACGTGGGATTGAAAACGTAACAATTGTTCGAACTGAACAAACTCTGGCGGCTACTAGCAAATACGATGTAAAGTATCTTGTCGTTAAGGCTGAATTTAATCGAGGAGACAATATTAAATATTTCCTCAATAATGTATTAATTCCCAAGATAAAACAAATTCCAGAATTTATATTTGGCAAAACCGTATCTGTTAAAAAAGTTGCACAAAGATAAAATATAGATTATATTGTTTTCATGAACAGATTATCATGGGACCATGTATGGTCAAGCTTTGCAACAACAATTTCTTTGCGTTCATGCGATACAAAGCTTAAAGTTGGATGTATCATTGTTCCGGTTGATAATACAAGTGTGTTATCGCTTGGGTATAATGGCGATCATAAGGGTGGAAACAACCTAAGAGACTCAGAAGAGTGTGGTTCTTCTGGTTTTATTCATGCCGAAATAAATGCTCTTATCAAAATGGATTTCAATAATCCAAAACGAAAGAAAATGTATATAACACATTCTCCATGTATCATGTGCGCTAAAGCCATAATCAACGCCAACATAGACGAAGTTTATTATATAAATGAATATATCGATGTTCGTAGCATCGAATTATTATTGGATAATCACATTAAAGTGAATAAGCTAAAACTACTTACTTAATAAGGGGCGCTATTATGATGACAAGAGTAAGGCCTAAAATCACTAAATATGATTTATACAACGAAATGCTGTCTACTGCCCTTGTAGAAACGCAAAAACAGATTGAAGAATTATACGATTATGAGTTTCTAAAGGGTACAGGCATTAAGTTTTATCTCAATATAGAAACCAGACAAATGGTACCAATCATTACTGGTAAGATAATTATACGTTTAACACAAAGTCCAAATAAAGATGGAAAGTACGTTGTTTATACGCAAAATCAAAAAATACTTGTACCAGAATCTGATGTAGTCTTAATCGGTTTTAACTGATGGCTCTTGTAGACGATGATTATGTTTTTGGTGATTCTGCTCTCAAAAAACTAAAAATTGGCGATATTGTCAGTTGGTCTGAATTAAAAGAAAGCAGAGGAAGCACCATTGTCACTTCTCCAGAAATGAGAAGGATATTTGGCATTATATCAAAATTAGAAACAACTCTTCGTGGTGATAGAAAAGTTGGAATCGTCAAAGTGATCCCGATGGGAGACTTGATGGAAAAAGAAATATTGGCAATTTGTGTTTCTTTAGTTAATCAACACAAAAATCAAGATAATTGACTATTTAATGTATGCTATTAAAAGAACAATATCAAGTTCTTGCCAAATCCTTGATGCCATATGCACAAAAGCAGCTTGGGTTTAACAAGCCACCTGTAATTAATTTTCTCGACGATCAGGATAACTCTTCTAATCCTCTTGGAAAGACAGGCTTTTATGAACCTGATTCCAAGTCTATTTCTGTTTTTATAACAGGTAGACACCCTAAAGATATATTACGTTCAATTGCTCATGAACTGGTCCACTATAATCAGGATTGTGACGGTCATTTGTCGCAGCATCTACGTGCTGGACTACAAGATAAACAATATGCACAGAATAATGCAAAATTAAGATCTTTTGAAGAAGAAGCATATTTAAAAGGTAATATGATTTTTAGAGATTGGGAAGATAATTATAAAAACAAAGTTAACAGCTCAAACATAAGGATACAAAATACCATGGAAGAAGCAAAATTAAGAAAGTTTATTAGAAAAGCAGTTATGGAAACTCTTAAGGAAGAAAAAGACAAAGATCAAGATGAAGACGGCGACAATGATTTTGATGATGTGCGGATTGCTAGATATATCAAGAGCGGAAAATCAAAAGAAGAAGCACTTAAAATTGTCAAAAAGAAATCAATGGCAGAAGAAGAATCAACTGGCATGTCGTTAGATGAGTGGAAACGTACAGAACTAAACATGCTTTTAACAGAGAAGTTTATTGGTAAGAGAAAACCATAATGAAATCTCATAAATTTTTTAAACTTATAGAGCGTGCAAAGCAGACAACTGTTATAACAGAAGTAATGTCTTCTAATGTTGAGCCAATAGAAGAGATTTCTTTGCCTGCAAGTAATGTAAGCACTCCAGCACCAGAAGTAAAGACAGAATTTTTATCAAGTGTTTCAAAACCAGCCAAAAAGAAAACATAAATGAAAAATAACACTAGTTTAGACAACATAATTTGGAACTTCATTAATCTTAAAGAAAATGTCTCTCCAAGTATACATTCTTTTCTACAAGCAATGACCGAAACACTTGCCGGCTTACGCCCCAGCAGAACTAGTGATATAAGACGCATAGAAATGGCAAAAAGTCAATTGAGAGAAATCAAAAGACATGTTAATAAACTAGAAGAGCAGGTTTTTGTTTTAGAAGAGCAGGTTAAATTGCTTGAAGAAACAAAAGATAAAGACATAGTTAAAGAAGAAGTATAACGATGCTTATTTTAGAAGGTGGTCATGTCTTTAAAGATCCAGAAACCAAACAACCACTAACTCAAAGAATCAATCAGGCTGATGTTGAGCCAACACTGAAATGGTTAGAGAATATACTTGATATTGATTTAGTAAATAACACTATTGGGACAACCGGAAAAAAACCAACTTCTGGTGATTTAGATATAGCCGTTGATTCTGAGGAATACTCCAAAGAAGAAGTTATCGCAAGTTTAGCAAGATGGGTAGATGAGAATATCCCAGATGCAAATTTAAAAGATTATATTGCCAAAACAGGAATAGAAGTTCACTTCAAAACACCAATAAATGGTAATGCAGCAAATGGTTATGTTCAAACAGATTTGATGTTTGGCGATGCAGAATATATGAAATGGTCATCCCAAGGTGAAGCTTCTGATAAATTCAAGGGACAGCACCGAATGATACTGCTTGCCTCGATTGCAAGTTTTAAAGGATATAGATGGTCTGGATTTAATGGTTTAACTCCACGTTCGGGTGGAGAAACCATAAGAAATACACAAAAAATTACTGATATTCTTATTGGTTCCGGTCATTCTCCTGATGATCTAACTTCTATAGATAAAATCTTAAATATTATTAAGGACGATCCAAATTACGAAAAAATGATTGCAGATGCGGTAGTAACATTTCCAAAGTATGGTGTTAAATTTCCAGAAATGAAAAACTCCTCAACTCCGGCTTCACTTCAAGAAGGAAATGTTAACGAAGGACCAAGAATTCAGCATGCAGAAGACTTGATCTTTTGGGAAGGAAGTAACGGAGCATTGCGTGCTCTTGATATACTTGCAAGCTTGGCTACAAAAGAAGGTCAATCTGCAACCACTGTCAAATGGGATGGTTCTCCTGCTGTTGTGTTTGGTCGTGACGAATCAGGACAATTTATCTTCACAGATAAAAGCGGATTTACTGCAAAAGGCTATGATGGAAAGGCAAAAAGTCCAGAAGAACTTGAAAACATTTTTGTAGATATTCGTAGAAAGGGTAAAGGCAAAGAAGTAACACCAGATTATCAAAACTTTGTTGGCGCATTAAAACAAGTTTTCATTATTACGGAACAATCCCTCCCAGAAGATTACAGAGGATACTTTTTCGGAGATTTATTGTATACACAAACTCCGCAGGTTGTAGATGGAAGTTATCAGTTTAAACCAAACGTTGTTACCTACAATATTAAAGCAGATAGTGAGATTGGAAAGAAAATAGAAAAAAGCAAAGTCGGCGTGGTTGTTCACCGAGAAATTGATTTGGAAGGAAATAAAACACCTGTAAAGAATTACAGTATTTTTCAAGGAACAGACATTCTTGTTGTTCCTCCCGTAGTAGTTCAGCAGCCAGTGACAGTTAATACAAAAGAAATTGCTTCTGCAAAGAGTTTGGTGAAAGCAAATGCGTCTAAGATTGATGATTTTTTAAATAAAGATAAATTACGTTCTTTAAAAATTTCAAACTTTGCTGATATAATGTATACTTACTTAAATTCAAAAGTAGATACCGGATTAGAAGACTTGGGGAAAGATTTCTTAGATTGGATTGGAAAATCATCGAGCATTGGAGATAATCCAAAACAAAATATCAATGTTTATGTAAGTGAGAATATGAATTCATTTTCCGCACTATGGCAGGTAGTTACACAAATAATGAATGTAAAAAACAATATTATTCAACAGTTAGAGTCACAAGATGCTCCCGTAAAATCTTCTATTGGACAAATGCAAGGTGGAGAAGGATACGTTGTTGCAAATGCTTCTGGCGATATTAAACTCGTTGATAGAACAGGCTTCACAAAAGCAAATAGGTCCATGCAGAGAGAGGGGCTATTAAGGGAACAGCCAGAAGTATCTGCTGCAACCGTGGCATTATTCCCCGGCTCGTTTAAGCCCCCTCATAAGGGCCACATGGCCATCGTAGAATATCTGGCCTCAAAGTATGATGAAGTTATCGTAATCGTTTCTGCGCCACTTAAAGAAGCAAGAAGCAGCATAAATGCAAGAACTGCTGCCGATATATTTAACTTGTATATCAAAGATGCCGGTCTTAGAAATGCTCAAACCATTGTTTCAAACTTTCCCTCGCCAATGGGAGAAGCTTATAGTATTGTTGAAAAAACAGATTTTAACCCAAACACCAAAGTTGTTATCGCAACATCAACAAAAGATGCTGGTAGATATCCACAGAAAGATCTTGACAAAGCCGCTTTAAAAAATCCAACAAATCCAAAAGCCTCCGAAATAACAATTCCAGCTATTGAATCCGATTCTGGCGAGCCGTTTTCTGCTAGAGACTTCAGAGCAGCAATCGTGAAAGTTAAATCCGGGGAAGGTTCGGAAGATATGTTATGGGAATTCACACCAGAATATATTTCCATCGGAACTAAAGAAACAATTTTAAATTTATTAAGTGTTGGTCCAATGCAAATAAATGAATTGTATGATATAATTAAAGAAATGAGCACAATGGCAGCAGGTTCTGTGGAAGGATCTTCTGGTTCTGTTACAAAAAACAAAAAAGAAAAAAGAAAACGAGGAGTTACACCAATGCAAACAATGAACGAAGAAGAACAAGAGCTTAGAGAAGTTGTTAGAGCAGCAATAAGCTTATTCAAGAAAAACGAAATGCTTGAATTCAAAAAAAGCAAGCTGGAAGAGCAACACTTAAGGTATATTGTTGGAAAGCTTATTCAAGAAGCCAGCGATGGACAGCCAGTACATGATAATACTGGCATCAACGTATTGGAAGATCTTTTAAAGAAAATTATTCCTGTAATACAAGTTGATTACAAAATCATGACGACCTCTGAGATACAAAGAAAATCCTTTAGAGCACATATCTTAAACGCAGTTCAAAACTCATTAAAACCAGATATATATAAGAAAGAAGATGCTTTACCATCGACACCCGCTTTAAACGAAAAGAAAGCAAAGAAAGTAAAAATTGATTTAAATCAAGAAGAAGCAGAAGAACTAGATCGATCTAAGTTTATTGATGTATTTGATACAGAGAAAAAGAAAATAGAGGATGAAGAGGCCACCAAAACTCCAGAGTCTAGATTATCGACCGGATTGGAAGGGCAAAAACTAGATTCAACTGGTAGAAATATGGCATTGCAAACATTTAAGAAAATTGACACATCTATAGTTGATGCCTATGTTATGCTGGATGACTTACAAGATAAAGATTTGTTTTATGATTATTTGATCACAAACCTTAAACTTTATTTTGATAAATTTGAAGAAGAAATGGCGGATATGCCAGATTCTGAGCCAACAACTCCAGAATATGCACAAGAAAAGGCAGATTTAGCAGCAGAAGATGAGCCAATTACAATCTAAGCTTAATTCGCAGTTTCATAAAAGATTTTCTGAATATTCTTTCTCAAAACATTTAAGAACTAGTAATAAATCTTCTGACGAATTTGAATTTATGCTAAATCAGCTTTCATTGGAAGAAATTATTGCACTTAAACTGGAATTATGTTCCAAGAGCATGAATGGAAAATTATATGGCTTCAATCTTTGGTATAATTTCCCAAGAATAGCAAAAGAAGCTTTGCTGCTATTTGCTGTATCGGCCACTACAAATTTGATTGAGGCACAAACAATATTGGGAGTCAAAGACCCCGTTGTTTTTAAAAAAATACTTCATAGACACAGAGAAAGCTTGAAACATTATAGAGTAATTGATTTACCAAAAAGAAATTATCTTAATACTGTTAGAAGATATTTCAATAACAATAAAGATGCTGAAGATAACGACTAATTATGTTATATGGAAAAGTTATGTGAATTTGGAGAAATAATGGTAACAGAAGGTGGTGGTGCCTTAGTTGCTCTTATATTGGCTTGTATTATTATCGCAATAGATATATATATATATGAAAGATTCAAAAGAAAATAAGGAAGGACAACCAAATGCAAAAACCGGCTTTACTAATAGAACTAGAAAATAAGAACTATAAAGTCTATCAGAACAAATGGGACTTAAACATCATAGGAATTAGAAAAAAAAATGGAACACCAAATAAGTTTGATGATCGTATACATGTTATTTGTATCAATGATAAAAGTGAATGGCAGGAATGGTCGTGGCCAGTTACAACTGATCCCGGTACATATTGGCTCACAGAATCAACACACAAATTAGGCACTGCAATCCTCAAAGAAGGACAGTGGAGAGGATGCTGGAAGATAGGGCTCCACAAAGGGGTAAAACCAGCATTAGTTCAGGTTAAACCAGTTACTGTATACCGTGATAAAGATCATGATAATCAGCATGACACAGATCAGGGAGAAAGTACTGGTTTATACGGGATAAACATACATAGAGCAGGACTTAACAGCACAAACGTTGATAAATGGTCTGCTGGTTGTCAAGTGTTTGCTAAAGATTCAGATTTTGAAGAATTTATGAAGCTTTGCCACAAACAAAAAGCTGCTGGGCATGGAGATATATTTTCATACACTCTTTTAAAAGAAGAATAAGTTAAACTATATAATATATGAAAATTAAAATTAAATTAAACGAGGTTGCTGAGACTCCTACAGATAAGAGAGTGATAGAAGTGTCTCGTTTAGAAGAACTATTTAGGTTTTTTCATTTAAGTAGCCTTAATTTGCATAAAAACAAAACAACATTTACATTTAATCCAAGAGTGCCAAGAAGCCCATACGAAGATGATAACGGGCATGTAATTGAAGATGATTTTACAAAAAGAATCTCTTTATCTACAACCATAGGTGATGCAGTCATATCAATTCCCGATGCTGATGTTGGAACTAAGTTATATGTTTATGCATGCGATGTTGAATCGAGATTCGATGACGATATAGACGCAATTCAGTTAAGTCTTGAATTTGGAAGGTGTAAAGAAGAGCTATCATCAGCCCAGAATCCTTACGGACAGATATTTAATCTTGATAAGTTTCTAAAAAGAAAAAAGATTAAAAATGCAGATGTAATCCATACACCATCACAGTTATCTCCAAAAATAAAAAGCATGTTTACTGCATGTGTACCAGATTCATACGAAAACAATGAATACTGGTCAACAAAAGATACAAAAATGTATTACATTGGAGTGTATAGTCCACCTTTGAGGCACGTTCTTCTATCATGGCAAGGTTCCAAAATTATAGATAAAATCGAGAAAGAAGAATCTTCTGACTAATATTGGTTGACAGTACCCCAATGGGGGTTATATTCTTCTTGTCATGTGAGGAAGAACATGAAAAGAGTAAGAGAACTTGATAAGACAAAATTAAAAAGTAAGATAGCAGAACAAATTCAAATTGAGCAACTTGAAGATCTGCAACACTTACAAGAAAAAAAGAAAAGATTAAATAGATCTGTTCTATATAAGAGTATATAAAGAATATTATGAAGAAAGAAACAGTATGTGTATCGGGTGGTTGTGACCCAATGCACATTGGTCACGTTAGAATGATAGAAGAAGCTAGCCAGTTTGGTGATGTTGTCGTAATATTGAACTCTGATGCTTGGTTGATGCGTAAAAAAGGATATGTATTTATGCCATGGGAAGAAAGAGCAGAAATATTGATGGCTATCAAGGGAGTAACAAAGGTTATTCCAGTAGATGATGCCGATGGCTCTGTTTGTGAGGCTTTGAAGCGTGAAAAGCCAACGTTTTTTGCAAATGGTGGGGATAGAACAGACAAGAACACTCCAGAAATGGAAGTGTGCAAGGAATGCAATATAATCATGATTTGGAGAATTGGTGGAGGAAAGATACAATCTTCATCAGATTTGGTTGGAAGAGTTAGAAATAACATCGACAGCCATACAAACACATTAAGTGCTTGATAAATTAATTACTTATTTATTTAATATTTTTTTACATGTAATATTAAATAAAGATAATTTTTTTAATTGTATGATTATTTATACAGTCTTTACTGTCTGTGTAATGTTTATGTTGATACATGTAGAGATTAAAAACAAAAAAGGAGAATTATAATGGTATTTTTATATTTATGGTCGCTCATTGCGTGTTCTGGAGGCTGTTCAGGCGAAAGTGCGGTTGAGAACGCAACAGTTCCAGCTAAATCAACCCCGGCAGATACAGAAACACCTATTACAGTTGGTACCAGTGATGGACAGACGACCGCAAATGATTTTGTAACAATCTCCAGCCAGTATCCGGTGACACCTTCTGTGAGTTCAACTACAGAAGCAACAACTACGGTAGAAACTACTACCACTACTACCAGATAATATGCTATAATAAAGCTGTTGCTATCACATAGATACTGTCTGGTGTAAGAGTCAGGCCAACAATTTTATAATAGGAGCAAAGTGAGATCAGAAACCCGCCGCCAACGATATAATAACAAATTCAAGACAGCACAGAATTATCCAATTTCTATTGCAACTGTCAATTTCATGTGTGATGAAAATTTAGCCTATGTTGTACGAACAGCCGGCTGTTTTGGTTTGTCCGAAGTACATGTAATCGGATCAATACCAGAATATAAAGAAATGCGTAAATATTCTGGCACTCTAAATGAATATGTTAAAATACATCAATATGCAAGTCCACATGATTTTCTTGTCGCAATGAAAGATAGGGGAATTAGACTTATTTCTTTGGAACTTTGCGAGAACTCATATAATATTGAAGATTATGAGTTTAGCTTTAGTGAGCCCATCTGCATTATAACCGGTCATGAAACTACGGGAGTACCTGTGGAGATTCTTCTTAATTCTGAGAAGCTTTATATCCCAATGGATGGCATTGGTTATTCGCTAAACACAAGTCAAGCAGCAAATATAGCTGTATATGAGGCAGTTAAGCAGTATAAGCAGATAGACAGATCCGATTTGAAAACGGAGATTAAGGCCTTTGAGAACTATTTAACAAATTAGGAGATTTAAGTGCTACTATTAATTCTTATGTCGTGCTTCAAAGAGGAATGGCGCAATAGATATCCTTAAAAACCTTTATAAATTAAACTGGAGAAAACGTGAAAATACTCAAAGGAACCAAAAGCTTTTTAAGCAGCTTAGGCCAGTATAACTTTTTTTACATATCAAACAATATTGTAGAATTCAATAGAGATTGCGAAGTATCAGAACGGCCCTACATTACAACATTTAAAGGTTATGTGGCTGTTGAAACTGTGGCAAAAAATATTGGCATCTACGAAGAAACCTCACTGGATGAAAATAAAATAATAGTTTGGATACCCGACCCATTGAAAGTCCTCTTTTAAGGGTTTTTTGTTTTACAGGACATAGAAGATATGTTATGATTCTATTTACAGTATGAAGGAGTTTAAATGTCGAAAAAAACATACGTTTTGGATACTAGCGCATTACTAACTGATAGCGATTGCATAAATTCAAGTTTCGGAAACAACGATATTTTAATACCATTGAAAGTATTAGAAGAATTAGATAAACACAAGAAAAGACAAGATTTAATCGGGGCGAATGCCAGAACAACAATCCGAACATTGGACGCTTTACGGTCTAAGGGTTCATTATATGACGGTGTTCGCTTAGGCAAAGGAAAGGGAATACTGATTGTAAAGGGATACAATCACAATATGAGCTTCCCGCCAGAATTAGACCTATCAATAGCAGACCACCAAATATTAGCTGTAGCTTTAAGCGAACAGAAAGTAGATAAGAAAGTAATAGTTGTATCGAATGACATTAATATGCGAGTCATATGTGATTCGATAGGCATGGAATCCGAAGATCTAAATCCAGAAAAAGTTGTTGAAAATACTTCTAATTTGTATACTGGATTCACAGAAGTCGTTGTTGATGATGAGTTTATTGATAGATTCTACGCAAACGAAAATTTGATACTACCAGAACAAAAGTTTCCACTATATTCAAATCAATATTTGATGCTATCTTCTTCGATCAACAACAAGAGAACAGTGTTGGCGAAATTTGTTGATCAAAATAGGCCACTTGCCCGATTATCACCGCCGGCATTAAATAAAAAAGGAGTTTTTGGCATCAAGCCAAGAAATAAAGAACAATGTTTTGCCTTAGACATGTTAATGAATCCAGATATTCCTTTGGTTTCAATAGTAGGAAAGGCCGGCAGCGGCAAAACATTGCTCACGGTTGCCGCCGGCTTGGAGCAGACCTTGGGGGTGGATAAACTATATTCACGATTAATTATTTCACGACCAGTTCAGCCAATGGGAAAAGATATAGGATTTTTACCCGGTACTTTAGAGGAAAAAATGTCTCCATGGCTTGGGCCAATCCAAGATAACTTGCAATTTCTAATGGGTAACGACAAAGCAACATTAGAAATGTATATGCAGAAAGGCGTTGTTGAGGTTGAAGCAATAACATATATTCGTGGTCGCTCTATCTCAAACGCATTCATAATAATTGACGAAGCACAAAACTTATCAATACATGAGATAAAAACCATCATTACAAGAGTCGGCGAAGGCTCTAAGATTGTCTTAACTGGAGATATTCAGCAAATTGACAACGTATATGTTGATGAATTAACAAATGGTCTTTCTATCGTAATAGAAAAGTTTAAATCATACGATTTAGCTGGGCACATAACCTTGCAAAATGGCGAAAGAAGCAAGCTAGCAACAACTGCGTCTAATATATTGGACTCACGCCATAGTTAGGGAAAAATGAAAACAATATTAGAATCAATAAAAGAAAAAAATGAAAAAATAAAGGACAAGTTTAAAGAACGCAAGCTATTCAACCGTATTTATGTGTGGGTAAAAGATCCGGTTAACGACGACGTTGAAATTGATAAGACTTTGGCCATCATTGCCAAGAAAATGCCAAAGCATTATTTTAAAAATATTGATGCAATATTTATAGGTCAGTTCCCCGAGTTAAGCAAAAGAAGCTTAAATGCCTCTTTTGATGACGGCGCAATTTATGTAACAAATTCAGTTGTCGATACAGAAGATTTATTAAAGAATATAGTCCACGAAGTCGCCCACGCCGTTGAATCCCAATACCCAGAACTAATTGAGGAAAACAATGAATTGGTGCATGAGTTTTTAACAAAAAGAAAGCAACTGAAAGAGATCCTTGAATTAAATAAGTATAAAACTGCAAAATTGAACTTTTATAACACGGAGTACGATCCGAGTTTTGATGCCTTCTTGTATCAGGAAGTAGGCTATCCAGCACTACATACATTAACGACAAACTTGTTTGTTTCTCCATATGCCGCTACATCGTTTAAAGAGTATTTTGCCAATGGTTTTGAGCATTTTTATTTAAATGATTTTTATACTGTAAAAACTACTAGTTTTATATTATTTTCTGTACTTTCTGCTATAGATATGTTATAGTATAAGAAATCGGTGCTATTTGCCTCACATATCCTTTTCGGAACTTAAAACATGGAAAGAATGTCCATATAAACGAAAGTTAGCTTATCAAGACAGAATAAGACCGTTTACCTCAAATGAATTCACAATTTTTGGCACATCAATGCACAAAACTTGTGAAAAATTACTACTTAAAGTGATTAAGGAGGAAGAATGCTGTGATTATTTTGAAGCCAACTTTAGTTATGCGATTGAGGAGGCTAAGAAACAGACTTCGCTTGACGAGAAACTTGTTTCGGATATGGTTATCCAAGGTAAAGATATTCTCAAAGACCTACTTTCGTCAATTCAAGCATATATGGGGGATTACGAAATAATCTCTTCAGAAGAAGACCTTATGGAACTAATCAAAGATGATTGCAACTTCAAGGGTTTCATCGATCTTGTCTTAAAGACTCCTGATGGTAAATACCATATTATAGATTTCAAAACATGCGGGTGGGGCTGGAAGATGGAAAAGAAAACCGATCCGATGGTTACTTACCAGCTTACTTATTATAAAGAGTTCTTTGCCCAGAAGCACAAAATTCCACTAGAAAATATTGAAACCCACTTTTGCTTACTAAAGAGAACCGCTAAAAAAGATAGAGTTGAGATCTTTAGAGTTTCAAGCGGCAAAAAAAAGATAGAAAATGCAAATAACTTGTTGACAAAAGCAATTGATAGCATTAAAAAGAATAAGCACATTAAAAATCGTCTTTCCTGTCAAGGATGCGAGTTTTATAAAACAATACATTGTACCTGATAGGATAATAAATGAAGAAAATTAAGATACTTACTCTGTGTGACCATCCATTCTCTCCATCGGGCTGCGGAACACAGGCCAAATATATTATCGAAGGTATGTTAGCAACTGGCAAATACCAGTTTCTCTCTCTTGGTGGAGCAATCAAGCACACCGACTATAAACCAATCAAAACAGAACAGTGGGGTGATGATTGGGTAATAGTACCAACTGATGGTTATGGAAATCAAGAAATGATTCGTTCTATTGTCAGGACCGAAAGACCTGATATCCTTTGGTTTATGACAGACCCACGTTTTTTTGGATGGCTATGGCAGATAGAGAACGAAATACGTCCAAATGTCCCAATGATTTATTATCATGTATGGGATAACTATCCATATCCAACATTCAACCGTAAATTTTATCTTTCAAACGATCATATAGCAACTATATCGAAATTAACTGATGATATCGTAGCTAAAGTCACACCAGAGGTTGATAGAACATACGTTCCACATGCCGTTGATACAAATATCTTTAAAAAATTGCCAAAAGAAGAAGTTGTCAAATTCAAGAAAGATAGCTTAAAGATAGAGGATGATAGACTGATCTTTTTCTGGAATAATCGCAATGCTCGACGTAAGCAATCAGGTTCAGTCATCTGGTGGTTTGGAGAATATCTTAAAAAGACCGGTCATAAAGCAACGCTTATTATGCATACAGATCCAAAAGATCCAAATGGTCAAGATCTGCACATGATTATAAATGAACTTGGACTGACGCACGGCGAGGTCATGCTATCATTGCAAAAAGTACCTCCACAACATCTTGCTTATTTTTATAATGCTGCTGATGCAACAATCAATATTTCTGATGCAGAAGGTTTTGGTTTAGCGACCCTTGAATCTCTTGCCTGTGAAACACCAATAATCGTCACCAGAACAGGTGGCTTACAAGACCAGATTAAAGATGGAGAAAAGTTATTTGGAATTGAAATCATTCCAACCTCCAGAGCAGTTATCGGCTCACAAGAAGTTCCGTTTATTTATGAAGATAGAATTTCCGATGAACAATTTGTTGGTGCATTGGAAATGTTTGGAAATATTCCGATAGAACAAAGAGAATTAATTGGACAAGCTGGCAGACAGCATGTTATAGAAAACTTTAGCTTTGAAACGTTTATCTCTCAATGGGATGAAATATTCACAAACACTTATAACAACAAAGGCTCTTGGCCTAATAGGGCGTACAAAAGCTGGGAACTAAAGGGAATATAATGAAGAAAAAGATATTAGTTATAGCACCAGCACTTACTGCTAGCGGGTATGGAGAGCAATCTCGTTTTGCCCTCAGAGCTTTGCGTACAAGAGAAGACTTGTTTGATATATATATAACTCCGACAGCATGGGGTCATTGTGGATGGATTCACGAAGATACGGAAGAAAGACAATGGATAGATTCCTTGATCGTGAAAAATGTGAATTATGTTCAAGCATGTAACGGTCAGCCACAGTATGATATGTCTTTGCAAATTTCAATTCCAAACGAATGGAAAAAGATGGCACCAATAAACATTGGATATACTGCTGGGATTGAAACAAATAAGATATCTCCACACTGGATTCAGCCATCGAACCAAATGGAGAAAATCATTGTCGTTTCAAACTTTGCCAAGAAAGGATTTGAGGCAGGAGTCTATACGGCAACAGATCAGAGAACCGGCCAACAAATCCCAAACTTTAAAGTAACTGTTCCGGTTGAAGTTGTTAATTACGCAACTCGTAAGCACGATGCAACAGAAATCAATCTCGATCTAACAACAGACTTTAATTTTCTTGCTGTAGCTCAGGGAGGCCCAAGAAAGAATCTTCCAAATACCATCAAGTGGTTCATCGAGGAATTCAGAAATGATGCAAACGTTGGACTTATTTGCAAGACTCATATGGCGGGTGCCTCTCAGATTGATCGAGAGGCCACTGAGAGCGGTTTAAAGGCCATTGTAGCCTCTTGCGGAGAAAAGAAGTGTTCCATATACCTTATTCACGGGGATATGCCGGAAACAGAATTAGCAGCGTTATACACGCACCCAAAGGTCAAGGCATTGGTTTCTTTATCTCACGGCGAAGGGTTTGGTCTTCCAATATTTGAAGCAGCAGGATATGGACTTCCAGTTGTCACAACCGAGTGGTCTGGACCTCTTGATTTTATGTATTGTCCAAATAAAGAGGGCAAGATTAAACCACACTTTGCAAGAGTTGATTTTTCAATACAGCCAATTCAGCAAGAGGCTGTTTGGGAGAAGGTTCTCGAAAAGGATACAATGTGGGCATTCCCAAATCAAATGTCGGCCAAGTACCAAATGCGAGAAGTCTTTAAGAATCATGACAGATTTAAGAGCCAAGCAAAAAGATTGGCTTCTCATATTGAGTCAGAGTTTGCAGCAGAGAAGATGTATGAGAAGTTTAATAAATCAATAACATCTTTTGTCCAACCAGAAGTGCTGGATTGGTTATTGGACACAAATGAAATTATGGAATATTAATAAATGAGTATATATTTCATCTCTGATTTTTATAAATTTGAGATAACTGGTGGAGCAGAAATTTGTAATGATGTTTTACTGAAAAAACTTAAAAATTATAATATTTTAACTTTAAAAAGTCGTGAAATTACTATAGATTTCTTAAAAAAACAAGAAAATGATTTTTATATAATTGCTAATTTTTTTCAATTAAGTGATGAATGTAAATCTTTTTTGATTCAAAAAAGAGCAAAAAAGTATATCATTTATGAACATGATCACAAATATGTTTCAACTAATAATCCAACTATTTTTCCAAATTTTATCATTGATGAAGAATTTTTAATTAATAAACAATTTTATAAAAATGCAAAAGCAGTATTATGTCAATCAAAGATACATTCTGAAATTATTGTTAAAAATTTATTATTAAATAATGTCATCAATTTAGCTGGTAATTTATGGAATAAAGATGATATTTCTATTCTTGAAAAAAATTTAAATAATAATAAAACAATAGAATATGCTATTTTTCATACAAATAACAAAAATAAAGGTATGCAAAGTGCAATTGATTTTTGTAATAAAAACAATTTAAAATATTCTTTAATCCCATTACAAGAATATCCTCAATTTATTGAAAATTTATCAAAAGTTAAAAATTTGATATTTTTTCCTCAATGGTTGGAAACATTTTCAAGAATTTCTGTTGAAGCAAAAATACTTGGCTGCAAGTTAATAACAAATAAAC
>Ga0181358_1000279_pt1 | contig 22683 bp, 22 predicted proteins | sample Fa13VDMM110SD_FD_130096 | JGI IMG/M metagenome (GOLD analysis project Ga0181358, IMG submission 130096) | Freshwater viral communities from Lake Michigan, USA - Fa13.VD.MM110.S.D | ecosystem: Environmental > Aquatic > Freshwater > Lake | place: USA: Michigan | collected 2013-09-24 | reverse complement strand
AGTGACCGAGATGCGTAAGAGCATGGTTGTTGACTTATCTCCACTACAAAGTGTAGACATCTTCGCTTACGCTTACGGCAAACTTAAAGAAAAATTAGTTTCTTTATATGGCGCAAGTAAAGTGGTAGATTGCTAATTTTGTACTATATTTGCATCACTAATTATAAAAATATATGTCAATCAAATTAACCGAAGAAGAAGTAGAAGCCGTTAAAGGTTTCCAAAAACAAACAAACGCCATCATTGGTGATTTAGGTCGCATCTCTTTCCAGATCTCTGACTTGGAAGAAATGAAAGGAAAAGTAATGGAAGCAAAAGCTACTCTAGCTGTTGACCAAAACGAGTTCTTCAAGACCATCGAATCAACTTATGGCAAGGGTCAATTAAACTTGGACACTTTCGAGTTTATCCCTGCTGAGCCTACAATGGAAGTTGTAAAGTAAACTCTATCATTTAACACATTAAGAAGGCAGCCCAAGTGGTTGCCTTTTTATTTTGTATATTTGAGGAATGAAATTACTACAGATGTTTAAGGGTGACAAGGGCGAGATTTCGTCTAAGCGTGTAGTGGGCATTGTGGGTGCACTTGTGTTGTTCGTGACCATGACACTTAATGTCTTAAACCCAAAAGATATCTCACCAAGCAGTGACCTAATATCAGCTGTAGAGTTTGTAGTGATCGCATGCCTTGGTTTTACAAGCATCGACAAATTTGCAAATAAAAATGAAGGATAAGCCAATACCAAAGACTACAGCCGGAAAGGGTGCCAACTACTTGCCAACGAGCAAGGGTGCGGGCATGACCGCTAAGGGCGTAGCAGCGTATCGCAAGGCCAATCCAGGCTCAAAGCTAAAGACTGCCGTAACGGGCAAGGTAAAGGCTGGTAGTAAAGACGCAGCAAGACGCAAGTCATACTGTGCTCGTAGCGCTGGCCAGATGGCAGACTTCCCAAAGGCAGCCGCAGACCCTAACTCACGCCTTAGACAGGCACGTAAAAGATGGAAATGCTAAAGTACGCTGTCGCCATCCTTCTTTTAACATCATGCAGTGCCAACTGGCACCTTAAGCGTGCAATTAAAAAAGACCCCTCACTGCTGAAGGGTGGCGACACCGTATTGGTTCACGACACACAGTTTGTCACAAAGGAAAGGATGCTAACAGATAGCTTCTTTACCACCTGCTACGACACAATTGTAATGGAGGACAGCTTTGTCTATACCAAGGTGATCCGAAGGGACAATGTAATTAAAGTTTACACCAAGTGTAAGTCAGATACCGTACGTATTACTACCAAGATCCCGTTCAGCTTGCCACCAACAGTATCGTATAAGAACGATCCTTTCTGGAAATCTTTGGCAATTGGCTTCGGTACCTTGTTATTGTTAATTATTATCGTTAGATTTGTACTTAAATGAAATCATTAGAAACACAAGAATTAGAGTTACTTAGATCTTTAAGCTCAAAGGTAAAGAACCTAAAGGAAGAGATCGCTGACATTGAGGTAAACTTGTCTCGCTTAAACAACCGTAAGCCTGCTCTTATCTTTGATATTGAGAACACCGCTGAGGAGTTGACTAGCCTGCAAGGAGAATTGCAAGAGAAGTACGGTAACGTTGTTATCGACCTAAACACAGGAGAAATAAAAGATGGGCAATATTAACAACTATACGGTAGACAACTCTTTAGTTGGTACCGAGAAACTTTTGATGTCTAACACACCCGCCGGTGGTGCGACAAATAACACGACCGTTGATGCGGTTGCTGTCTACACATTCGGAGCGGGAGCTCCTAAAGTTACACAAGCTCAGAGACTCGCCATCGTATCTCCAGTTGTCGGTCAGTTGGTTTACCAGACAGACGCAACCGAGGGAACGTATCAGTACAAGTCTACGGGCTGGGTTGCGTTATGATCGTAAGGAAGGTATCTATAGGCCAGGACTACAAGTCTGATGCCATGCACTACGTGCTTGGTCAGGACGTGCTGCGTGGCGAGTACAAGATATCTCTCATGCTATTAAAGGACGACGGGACCGTAGCCGTTTGGATCAAGAATGCCTCTGGCATGATGCTTTGGAAGACCTTCAACAGCAACATGCCAATCTCAATTGAATACGATATAGACTTTTAAATAAAATGAAATCACCGCTCTACTTTGTGGTAGAGCCTGTTGGCGACAAGCTTTACGACAGCACAACAGATTACGGGCTCATACTGAGCGCATCAAAGGAGGACCACACGGCAACCAATCGATTTGCTACGGTCATCGCCACTCCGATCGGTTACACTGGGGAGATCGTTCCCGGTGACACACTCATGGTACACCATAACGTGTTCAGAAAGTACTTCGATGTACGCGGAAAGGAGAAGTACGGGCCGTCTCACTTTAGGGACAGCACTTTCTTCATCGACTTCGATCAGTTCTTCCTGTACAAGCACGATGACGTGTGGAAGGCACCGCACCCTTACTGCATGGTCAAGCCAGTGGATAACGATAACTCCACTATCATCAAGAGTACTGACATGGAGAGCCCGCTAGTTGGGATTCTAAAGTACGGAAATGAGTATCTTTACTCTAAGGGACTGAAGGATGGAGACATGATTAGTTTCCAGCCAGAGAGCGAGTACCCGTTCACCGTGGACGGAGAGAAGCTGTACCGGATGTTTAGCAAGAACATATGCGTAGCCTTATGACGGAGAAAGAATTCAAGGAAAAGATTATAGACGCTGCAGAGAAGGCCATACACGAGCTGATCGCAGTGGCGAAGGAGCCTATTCTGAACAACAACTCAGAGACGGACCTGTCTGCGGACAAGCTAAAGAACGCTGCCGCTACCAAGAAGCTAGCTATCATGGATGCATTCGACATCCTCAAGAGGATACAGGAGGAGCGTAACATGCTGGAGACTCCAGAGGTTAAGGTATCTGCGTCTGTAGACACCAAGAAGGGCTTTGCAGAAAGATTCTCTAAATGAGCAGGCTGTACGAGGTCATAAAGGATCCTATACCAAAGGACGTTGTAGCCAAGGGCAACAAGGAAGGCTCTTGGGAGTATGGCTATAACCCTAAGTACGATGTCATTATTATCTCTAGGGATGGGACAATAGGCCCTGTTTACGAGATTAACGGGCTTAAGATAGCTTTGCCGTTCCCAAAGCACGTAGAGGACCGTGGAGGTAAGTGGGTTCCGCAGGAGTATCCAAAGGAGCTTTCTAAGCTAAAGACGATATTCGACTGGAACAAGTACGACAACCAGTTCAAAGGGAAGTGGGTAGACTACATCGAGACGGAGTTTGACAGGCGTGAGAACGGTTTCTGGTTCCTCAACAAGAAGCAAAAGACATACATTACCGGTACTCACTACATGTACTTGCAGTGGACCAAGATAGACGTTGGTCTTCCTGAGTTCCGTGAGTCTAACCGCATATTCTTTATTTACTGGGAGGCTTGCAAGGCTGACACACGATGCTTTGGCATGTGCTACCTCAAGAACAGACGTTCTGGATTCTCGTTTATGAGCTCATCCGAGCTAGTGAACATTGGTACCATCACAAAGAATGCAAGGCTTGGTATCCTGTCTAAGACTGGATCCGATGCCAAGATCATGTTCACGGACAAGGTCGTGCCTATATCTACAAATTACCCGTTCTTCTTCAAGCCGGTGCAGGATGGTATGGACAAGCCTAAGACGGAGCTAGGTTTCCGTGTGCCTGCGTCCAAGATCACACGCAATAACATGGACAAGAATGAGGAGGACATCGAGGGTCTAGACACGTCCATTGACTGGAAGAACACAGCTGACAACTCGTATGATGGAGAGAAGCTAAAGCTACTTATACATGACGAGGCGGCCAAGTGGACACCACCGAATAACATCGAGAGTAACTGGCGTGTAACAAAGACATGTCTTCGTTTGGGTTCTAGAATCATCGGCAAGTGCATGATGGGGTCTACCTCTAACGCAATGGACAAGGGCGGATCTGGTTACAAGGACCTTTACAATGACTCAGACCCAAGGAAGCGAAGCCAGAACGGTCAGACAAAGAGCGGGTTGTACGCACTCTTTATTCCAATGGAGTGGAACTTTGAGGGATTTATCGATGAGCATGGATGGCCTGTGCTTGAGAAGCCAGTAGAGCCGATCAAAGGCATAGACGGGGGTTGGATACAGGACAGCGTTATCAACTACTGGGAGAATGAGGTACAGTCTTTAAAGTCTGACTCGGACGCACTGAACGAATTCTATCGTCAGTTCCCACGCACAGAGTCACACGCATTCCGTGACGAGAGCAAGCAGTCTCTGTTCAACCTGACCAAGATATACCAGCAGATCGACTACAATGACTCAATGATCAAGGGCCAGATGATTACCCGTGGTAACTTCCACTGGAAGAATGGCGAGAAGGACAGCGAGGTTGTATGGACTCCAGAGAATACAGGAAGGTTCTACATCTCTTGGTTCCCTGACAAGCCTAACAATGTCATCGACATCAACGGCAGGAAGAAGCCAGGTAACGAGCACATGGGCACATTCGGATGCGATCCTTACGATATCTCGGGTACCGTAGGCGGTGGCGGATCTAACGGATCTCTACACGGAATGACTAAGTTCCACATGGACAGCGGCCCGTGCAACCAGTTCTTCCTAGAGTATATCGCAAGGCCACAGACAGCGGAGATATTCTTCGAGGACGTTCTGATGGCGTGCGTGTTCTATGGCATGCCGGTACTAGCGGAGAACAACAAGCCGCGCCTTCTTTACCACTTTAAGAACAGGGGATACAGGGCGTTCGCTACGAACAGGCCTGACAAGCCTATTGCGAAGCTCTCTAAGACAGAGATAGAGATCGGGGGGATACCCAACACCTCTGAGGACATTAAGCAGGCTCACGCATCGGCTATCGAGAGTTACATCGAGCAGCACGTCGGAATAGACATGGAGGGAACTTACCGTCCGTCGGACGAGATGGGCGTGATGGCATTCACTAGGACCCTTGAGGACTGGGCCAGATTTGATATCAATAACCGCACAAAGCACGATGCTTCTATTAGTTCTGGACTTGCAATTATGGCTAACCAAAAACACTTATATTTAAAGGCTGTACAGAAGTCGAAAATAAGCGTTAAATTTGCACAATACGATAATAAAGGCTCTCAAAGCCATTTGATAAGATAATGACAGAACCAATCATTGCAATAAGCCCAACTAGCTTTCCAAGTCAGTTGGCTACGGATGCCGAAAAGGCCTCAAAAGAGTACGGCCTTAAGATAGGCAACTCTATTCAATACGAATGGTTTCGCAGAGATGCGGGTTCTTGTCGTTACTATAACCAGTGGACAGAGTTCCACCGCTTGCGTTTGTACGCCCGTGGTGAGCAAGCCGTTGACAAGTACAAGAAGGAGATGTCATTTGACGGAGACCTGTCGTACTTAAACTTGTCTTGGACTCCAGTTCCTATTATCCCTAAGTTCGTTGACATCGTTGTCAATGGAATGGCAGACAGAAACTTCAGCGTAAAGGCAGTTGCACAGGATGCAATGGCCGCTGAGAAGAGGTCTCAGTTCCAGGACATGATCGAGGGAGACATGGTTGCAAAGGACTTCTTGCTTCAGACAAAGGATCAGTTTGGTGTGGACGCTTTCAACACAAACGTTGAGAACCTTCCATCAAATGACGAAGAGTTGCAGCTTTACATGCAATTAAACTACAAGCCTAGCATCGAGATTGCTGAAGAAGAGGCTATTAATACAATCCTAGAACAAAACAACTATGCAGACATTAAGAAAAGAATCAACTATGACTTGGCAGTACTGGGTGTGGGTGGGGCAAAGCACAGCTTTTTACCAGGGGCAGGTGTTAAGGTCGAGTACGTTGACCCAGCCAACTTGGTCTATAGTTACACCGAGTCACCAACATTTGAAGATTGCTTTTACTATGGTGAAGTAAAGCAGGTCCCGATCACAGAGCTGATCAAGATCAAGCCAGACATTACCAAGGAAGAGCTAGAAGAAATCTCTCAGCTAGGATCTGCTTGGTATAATTACTATGGCATCATGCGTGCATACCGTAACGATATCTTCGATAAGGATAATGTAACGCTTCTTTATTTTAACTACAAGACAGACAAGAAATTCGTTTACAAGAAGAAGTTTTTGGAGAACGGAGGTGAGCGTGTTATCCGCAAGGACGAAAACTTTAACCCAGAGGCAACTCCAGAGGACAGGTTCGAAAAGGTAGAGAAGAGAATTGACGTTTGGTACGAGGGTATCTTGGTTATGGGATCAAATCACTTGATCAAGTGGGAGCTCTCCAAGAACATGGTAAGACCAAAGTCTGCGTCTCAGTACGCATACTCTAACTATGTGATGTGTGCACCTCGTCTTTACAAGGGCGTTGTTGAGTCATTGGTACGCAGGATGATTACATTCGCTGACTTGATTCAGATGACACACCTTAAGTTACAGCAGGTACTTACTAAGATCGTTCCAGATGGTGTATTTATCGATGCTGACGGACTTGTTGACGTTGACCTAGGCAATGGTGCCGCTTACAACCCAGAGGACGCTCTACGCATGTACTTCCAGACCGGTAGTGTTATCGGTAGAAGCTACACATCTGACGGTGAGTTCAACAATGCACGTGTTCCAATTCAAGAGCTAAACTCTAACTCTGGTCAGGCTAAGATTTCTAGCTTGATCGGTACATACAACCATTACCTGTCTATGATCAGGGACGTTACAGGACTCAACGAGGCCCGTGACGGATCTATGCCATCGTCTGACGCACTAGTTGGTGTTCAGAAGTTGGCTGCCGCTAACTCAAATACTGCCACAAGGCACATCCTTGACGCTGCCTTGTTTATCACAAGGAGGTTGTCTACCTGTGTATCTGGTCGTGTGTCTGACATATTGGAGTACGCTGACTTCCGTGAGGAGTTCGCAAACCAGATCGGCAAATACAACGTGCAGATTCTAGAGAGCATCAAGGACCTTTACCTGCACGACTTTGGTATCTTCATTGAAGTATCTCCAGACGAAGAAGAGAAGCAACAGCTTGAGGCTAATATCCAGATGGCATTGTCTAGAGATCAGATCGGACTAGAGGATGCAATCGATATCCGTGAGATCAAGAACTTGAAGCTTGCCAACCAGTTGTTGAAGGTTAAGCGCAAGGAGAAAGAGAAGAAGGAGATGGAGAAGCAGCAGCAGATCTCTCAGTTCCAGTCGCAGGCGAACATCGAGGCCGCTAACGCTACAGCGCAGGCCAAGATGCAACAGATTCAAGCCGAGACTCAGTCTAAGATCGAGATCAAGAGGGCAGAGGTTCAGTTCGACGTGGAGAAAATGCAGCAAGAGGCACAGATCAAGTTAGGCCTTATGCAGCAAGAGTTCCAAATGAACATGCAGTTGAAGGGTATGGATAACCAGATCGTCAACGACAAGGAAGCGATGAAGGAAGAAGCAAAAGACAAGAGAGTATCTTTACAAAATACACAACAATCAAAGTTGATCGACCAAAGACAAAACAATTTGCCACCGGTAGACTTTGAATCAAATGAGGATACACTTGATGGTTTTGACCTAGCGTCATTTGAGCCAAAATAGTGTGTCACATTTATTTGTAAATTTGTGACCAAATAATTAAATCTAATATGACAAACGAAATGAAAGTTCGTGCTGTCTCTTTTGATGAGGAGAAATCCGTTCAAGAGATCGAGGCACAATTGCTTAAGGAACACGAAGAGAAGAATGGCATCTCTTCAGAAGAAACGCCAGTAGAGACCACAGTGGTGGCATCGGATGGCACGATTGAAAAAGAAAGTGTTGAAGAGACTCCTGGGACAACCCCAAGAGAATTAGAAGACACAGACGTTCTTACATATCTTAAAAATCGGTACAACAAGGAGATCAACTCAGTAGACGAGTTGTTTTCCGCAAGAAAAGAGGCCGAGGAATTACCAGAGGACGTATCTGCATTCTTGAAGTTCAAGAAGGATACAGGCCGTGGTTTCGAAGACTTTGTTAAAATCAACAAGGACTACGATACAATTCCCGCCAATGATTTGTTAGTCGAGTATCTTAAGCAGACCAATCCCGACCTAGACGATGAGGACATCAAGTTCGAGGTAGAGACCAGGTATGCATACGATGCCGAGTATGACGACGCCAAGGAGGTAAAGTCAAAACAGATCGCAATGAAAAAAGATCTTGCTAAGGCCAAAGAGTACTTTAATAAACAGAAAGAACAGTACAAGATTCCTCTTGAGTCAAGAGAAGGCTTTGTTCCAGAAAATGAAAAAGGTAACTACGAGGCTTTCAAGAAGTATTCCAAAGAGACCGAGGAAATGCAAAAGCAGCAGATGGAGCGCTCAGAGTTCTTTGCAAAGAAGACAGAAGAAGTCTTCAACGACAAGTTCAAAGGTTTTGAATTCAATGTCGGTGAGGGTGATGTATCTTTCAAACCTAGCAATCCCGAACAAATGAAGAAAGCTCAGTCTGATGTAAGCCAATTTATTGGATCGTTCTTAGATGAGAATGGTTTTATTAAAAACGCTGAAGCATATCACAAGTCAATTGCTGTTGCAATGAACCCAGACAGCTTTGCCAAGTTCTTTTACGAGCAAGGAAAAGCTTCTGCTATCGATCAAGTAAGCAAGGAGTCTAAGAATATCCAGATGGATATCAGACAGACCCCGCAGCCTACAGCGACAGGTGGATTCAAAGTAACCGCACTCGACTCCGACCACGGATCTGGACTACGCATAAAAACACGTAACTAAACAAAAAAACTAAAAAACTAAACTATGGCTGGATCAGTTCAAGTGAGTCCCGGGTTTGCTATAACCCCCTCATCCGTAAAGGCAACATTGCCTTCTAACTACATTACCAACTTCGATTTCTTAAACCAGTATCTTCCTGATACCTACGAGAAAGAATTCGAGCGTTACGGTAATCGCTCTATCGCATCTTTCTTACGTCAAGTAGGAGCTGAGATGCCTTCTAACTCTGACCTTATCAAGTGGGCAGAACAAGGTCGTTTGCATACTAAGTATGTAAGCTGTACTTCTGCTGCTGCTGCTGCTGCTGACACCGCTACTTGGACAGTCGCTGATGCTGGTATTACTGCATGTAACTTCCGTGTTGGTCAAACTGTATTCTTGTCTCGTAACTCTGGTGGTACCCAAAGCGATAAAGCTATCATCACCGCAGTATCTGGATTGACTTTCACTGTAGCTTACTATGCTGGTGGTGGACAAACTATCCCTGTATCAACTACTTCTACTGCCTTCGTTTATGGTTCTGAATTCAAAAAAGGTGCTAGCGGTATGGCTGGTTCTTTGGAGGCTGAAGACAGTTTCTTCGACAACTCTCCTATCATAATCAAGGACAACTACGAAGTATCTGGTTCTGACATGGCTCAGATCGGATGGGTAGAAGTTTCTACTGAAAATGGTGCAACTGGTTACTTGTGGTACATCAAGTCTGAGCACGAAACTCGTTTGCGTTTCGAAGACTACATGGAAATGGCCATGGTAGAAGGTGTTCCTGCTGAAACCGCTTCTGGTGCTATCGCAGTAACTGGAGATGTTGGTAACAAAGGAACTAAAGGTTTATTCTACACAGTTGAACAGCGTGGAAACATTTGGGCTGGTGGAAATCCAAGTACCTTGGCTGACTTCGATGCTATCATCCAACGCTTGGACAAGCAAGGTGCTATTCAAGAGAACGTATTGTTCTTGAACCGTAACTTCAGCTTCGATATCGATGATATGTTGGCTGCTCAAAACAGCTACGGTGCTGGTGGAACTAGCTACGGTTTGTTCAACAACGACGAGAAAATGGCCTTGACTTTAGGTTTCTCTGGATTTAAGCGTGGATATGAGTTCTACAAGACTGATTGGAAATACTTAAACGATGCTACTCTTCGTGGTGGTATCAATGGTGGTGAAATCAACGGTGTATTAGTACCTGCTGGTTCAACTACTGTTTACGATCAAGTTATGGGTAAGAACGCTAAGCGTCCATTCTTGCACGTTCGCTACCGTGCTAGCGAAACTGAGAATCGCAGATACAAGACTTGGATCACAGGTTCTGCTGGTGGCGCTGCTACTAGTGACTTGGATGCAATGAAAGTTAGTTTCTTGTCTGAGCGTGCATTGTGCACCTTGGGAGCGAACAACTTCTTCTTGTTCAAGACTGCCTAATCTTAAATAGGTTATCACACATAAGGGGTGGGTACAATGTACTCACCCTTTTTGTTTATATTTGTACCAACAATTAAATCTACTTATGATAAAATCTACAAATGAGCTCAAGGACAGGGTATTTGTCCTTACCTCCAGCACCTCACCGTTAACTTATGTGTTGCCATCTCGTAACACTAAAAGATTTTCACTGCTCCACTTCGATGGAAAGACTAATCGTGCACTACGCTACGCAAGAAATCAAAAGTCTGTATTTGAAGACGAACAAGACGACAATGCAATTGTCGAGCCTGTTATCTTTGAAGATGGGGCCTTGGTAGTTCCAGCAAACAATCCTCTCTTGTCACAGTTCTTGGATATCCATCCATTGAATGGCCAAATCTTTATGGAGTTGAATCCAGAAAAGGAAGCTATGACTAACATTGAAGACATGAATATAGAGCTAGACGCTCAGATTGCTGCTAGAAATATGGACTTAGATACCATGTTAGCTGTAGCTAGATTGGTATGGGGACCTGTTGTTGACACGATGACTACTCCAGAGTTAAAGAGAGATGTATTATTGTATGCAAGAGAGTATCCAATTCAGTTGCTAGAGATGTTGAATGACCCATCATTGACCGAGACAGCTTTAGCCTCTAAGGCACTTTCTGAGGGCTTGTTCAGTATGCGTAACAATAACCGTGAGATCTGGTTTAACATGACCGGAAACAAGCGTAAGTTAATGAACGTGCAGCAGGGCGAAGACGCTGTGTATGTTTTGACTGCATACTTAGAGTCTGAAGAAGGGAAAGAAGTATTGGAGATGGTAAAGAATAAGTTATCGTAATTATTTGTATATTTGTTGTATGGAAAAATTTTTAAGCATCCCAGTTACTAGCGAACAAAATCAGCTAGTTCAGGCTACAGGAATCATTTTGATTGAGCAAGCCTCTACAACTACAGTTACTATCGTTTACGGTGGTGGCAAAGTGGTTACACTTACACATGCTACTGCTGGTGCAGGAGACGAAACACAGCGTGACGCAATTCAAAATGCCGTAGTTGCTGCTTTGCAGACTTCTTGGACTTTTGTTGCATACACTGTATCGAACCTTCCATACGCAGTTAGTGGAATTGCTGTAGCGTAAACATTAAGACTATTTAAAACTAAGGCCATCTCGAGAGGGGTGGCCTTTTTTTGTTATCTTTGTGAGAACATGATTAACACGGTTAGAAATACTGTTATGGCTATCATAAACAAGGACAACAACGGTTATATTACACCGGAGGAGTTTAACTTGTTTGCTAAGCAGGCTCAGCTAGAGATATTTGAACAGCAATTTTACGATTACACAAACTGGGTTAATAAAAGAAACGCCCGGATGGCTAACGATGGCTACTCTGACATTCAAAAACAAATTGCAGAAAAAATTGATAGATTTAGCGAGCAAGCGACTCTTACGTATAATTCTGGTGCCGGCGCTTTCCCTGCACCTTCTAATTCTTATTTTGTTAACGTGCTACTTTACGCTAACAAAGAGATTGAGTACGTGGCTCACACCAAAATTATGAACCTTATATCGTCAAACTTGACGGCTCCCACTACATCGTACCCTGCGTACTACGAGAAGGAGAATTTCTATTATGTATATCCGAGCACAATCCAAACGAATGTCAGCGCTCTGCACGTTCGCTATCCTGTTGATCCTAAGTGGACATACACTGTCGTGTCAGGGTCGCCTATATTCAACCAGTCAGCTGGTGATTATCAAGACTTTGAGCTTTCGGAAAGCTCACAAAACGATTTAGTTTTTAAGATCCTTTCATACGCTGGTGTTAATATTCGTGAGTCTGATGTAGTTCAGTTCGCAATGGCCGGAGAAAATGCAGAGTCAACTAAGCAATCATAATGGCATATATAAGCAATCAACAATACTACTCAGACCCCAATAATAATGGGGATTACCAGTATGTCAGCCTTGCTGACGTGGTTAATAACTTCATGCTTATGTATGTTGGTGACGACAAGTTGATCGGAACCGTGAACAGGTACAATGTCCTGTTCTACGCAAAGCGTTCGATACAGGAACTAAACTACGATGCGGCTAGAAATGTTCGTGTACTTGAGTTTAGGATTGGACCAGACCTTAAGTTGATCCTTCCCCCTGACTACGTTAACTATGTTCGCATCTCCTTGGAGAACGAGGGCGTGTTATTCCCGTTGTTCGAGAGCAAGACTGTAAACTATGCACAAACATACCTAAAGGACTCTACTGACAATATTCTATACGATCAGAACGGAGAGGTTCTTACGGGCACCTCTGAGCTTGACATAAAGAGAATTCAAGGTTCACCAAGAGAATTATTCACTGGAGACGCTTGGGCGAACGGCAGATATGGATGGCTTGTAGATGGCTATTGGTACTTCAACTATGACCTAGGTGGATACTTCGGCTTGAACGGTGAGACTGCTAACGCTAACCCAAACTTCAGAATTGATCAAGGATCTGGAGTGATTAACTTCAGCTCTCAGATGTCTGACCAGTTATTGGTGATGGAGTACATCTCCGATGGTCTTGAGAACGGTGACGACTCATTAGTCAAGGTAAACAAGTTTGCCGAGGACTTCATGTATAGCTATATCAAATGGTGTATTTTAAACAATCGTGTTGGAGTACAGGAGTACATCGTTCGTAGAGCGAGAGAAGAGAAGTCAGCCCTTCTTCGTAACGCAAAGATTAGGATGAGCAACTTGCACTCTGGTAGATTGTTGATGGTATTACGGAATCAATCTAACTGGATTAAATAATGCAAATAACAAGGTCGCTGGTATCCGGCATAATGAATAAGGACCTAGACGAGCGTCTAGTTCCAAACGGGCAGTATCGTGATGCTCTGAACGTAACCGTAGGAACATCTGAGGATGCCGGTGTTGGCGCTGTAGCTAACGAGCTAGGCAATACACAGGTAAGCGGGCTAGCTGCTGCTGCGACTGCCTTTTCTGGAAGTGCATTCTCTTTGTCTGGGGCCAAGACAATTGGATCTATAGCTGTCCCTGCCGAGTTCTTGATCTTGTGGTTTGTGAAGGCTGCCACGGGTAACATCATCGCATCTTATAATTCGCAGACAGGTCTCACATCCATTATCGCAATGGACACTAGAGGAGGCTCTAGCAATGTATTGAACTTCAATTCAGAATATTTAATCACTGGCGTTAACTACATTAGTGGTCTATTATTCTGGACAGACAATTTAAACCCACCTAGGAGGGTTGATACAAAGGCTTTCTACGCTTACAACAACTTCACAGAGGAGAGCATAAACGTAATTGTAAAGCCACCATTGAACGCACCTACTATAGTCCTTAGAGAAGATACTAGTGTTTCAAATAATGTAAAGGACAAGTTGTTGTACTTTGCCTACAGATATAAATACTTTAATAACGAGTACTCTTCTTTCTCTCCATTTTCTGAAGTTGGTTTTAAGCCAGATACGTTCACATTTGACTACGGGACTGGTGTAAACAAGTCAATGCAGAATAAAAAAAATGTAATAGACATTTCATTCTCTATTGGTGGATCAAACATTAAGGAGATCCAGTTGTTGTTCAAGGACTCTGCAAGTACAAATGTAAAAGTAATTGAGAACATAGTAAGGGCAGACCTTCCATTCAACGTACAGGGTGTAACGGTAGTTGGAACTACTGCTACCTTTGCTGGTTTTGCTAACAACAAGGTTTATGGTGTGTTGCCATCGAACCAACTCACAAGACTATTTGACAACGTTCCATTAAAGGCAAAGTCTCAAGAGCTAATCAGCAGCCGGATTATCTACGGAAACTACACACAGTTCTACAATATTATAGACATATTTGGTAAAAAAATAACACCAACTTACTCGGCAAGTATTATTAGTGAGAGCAAGCTTAGTGTTAATTATATTGTCAATAGCCCCGTAAAGACACTTCACTCTGACAGAGACTATGAAGTTGGTATCTGCTACATGGACGATTACGGTAGAATGAGCACCGTATTGACATCTACAACAAATACAACAAACGTTTCATCGTTAAATTCTGATACAAGTAACTACTTAAAGCTTACGATTAAAAACGAGGCCCCGGCATTCGCAACAAGATACAGGATATTTATAAAGCAGTCAAAAGGTCAGTACTATACTATATTTCCGAATATTTTTTATACTGACGGAATATACACATACTTTATGATCAACGAGTCTGACGTGGACAAGGTGCACGCCAATGACTATATTGTATTCAAGGTTAATCCAACAGGGGTTACATACTCAAACGAACAGTATAAAGTATTAGAGGTTGGAGTAAAACCAAAGGACTTCTTGGGAAATTCAAAGTCTCAAGTGACTGGTGTTTACATGAAGGTAAAGACGAACGGTATAACCGCATTTTCTCCTTCAAACGTAATAGTAAACAAAACAATAAGCGTTGGAGCAAACTCTGCTAGAAAATCATCTACAAAGTGTTCTCTTTCAGACAAGACGATTGATCCGTTATTGAATAGATTTGGCGTTGTAGAGTACCCTATTTTTTATGGAACAGGGAAAAATGACTTGTCTAGGCCATTGCCACAAATAACGCCTTCTCAAGACTGTAGGGTTACCGTTGAGATTGATGGCAGAACAGCGGCTGGTATTGATACATTTAGATATTCTGTAATGGGAATTGGCCCAGGTGGTTGGGCACAGCAAAATATACCTATTACCGCAGGTACTCAAGATATAATAGTTTCTGGAATTTTAATTTGCAAGATATCCTTTTTCAGCCCAAATGGACATACTATTGGAGATTCTTGGAGAGTTAACGTTAGATCAAACTCATTCAATGAAGCCGCTGGTATTTTTGGCGGAACTATATCATGGAGTGGAGATAACGATGGTTTTGGAGGTGTTGCAATTGTACCTTCCGAGCCTACTGCAATTAACGGAGGCGCTGTCATTTCTTTTAAAATAAGCGAATCTAGAGTTGGTGGCGGAGAAAATCAACCAGAACAAACTTTCATATCTTCTAGAGACTATGTTAATATAGAAGAGTGGTTTTTTGAGGACTCTATTTACGAGAAATTCGTAATGACAGCTAGAAGTCAAAACCAGGGAGCTACGACAATTTTCTTTAGAACTTGCGAGGGTTATAGGACTGTTGGATCAGGTTCTCAACAATTGACGCAGGCAGTACAGTCTGGATCAACATCTACAACTGGCAAGGTAAGGATGTTTATTCGTGGACACGCTAACGCTGTGTCTCCAGAGTTTCAAGCAGACGGCAAAAACTGCTCAAGGGCGATACTTCGTGTTGAGTTCACCATAACACAGACAAATAACAAGACCATAATTGAGACTCAGCCGAATAATACTGATATAGACATATACCATGAGACAGAAACATTTACTATTACCAATGGTCTTCACTCTGGAAACGTACAGAATCAAACTCGTGGCGGTGCTGGAAGCACTCAATCTCCGGCAATTTTAACATTAAACAATGTATATAATGCATATTGCTTTAGAAATGGTGTTGAGAGTGATCGTATTCGTGATGACTTTAATGGATCGTACATGCAGTACAGTCCACGTGTTTCTTCTACGATTGAGAATTATGAGCAGGAACGTGTTCCACACGGACTGACTTACAGTGGTGTTTTCAGACAGGACACAGGAACGAACAGATTAAACGAGTTCAACCTATCTACTGCCAACTTTAAGTACGTTGACCGTTTCTTTGGAAGTATTCAAAAGCTGTACGCTCGTGACACAAACTTGATCGTATTCCAAGAGGACAAGATATCTACCGTTCTTTACGGAAAGAACTTGCTAAGCGACTCTACTGGTGGTGGAGCTATCGCTAGCATACCAGAAGTTTTAGGAACGCAGATCTCTTTTGTTGGCGAGTACGGTATCAGTCTAAACCCAGAGAGCTTCGCTACATGGGGTAACGACATATTCTTTACCGATGCAAGGCGTGGCGTTGTATTGACCATATCTGGAAATGACCTAGGAGAGATTTCTATTCAAGGTATGAAGGACTGGTTCAGAGACTTGTTTATTGCTGGAACCAACAAGCAAAAGATCGGAGTTCTAGATCCGTACAGTCAAATGTACGTACTAACATCGAACGATATCACCTCTAGCCCTTGCCAATTATCCATATCCCCCACATCAGTAACAATTGACAAGTCCGCTCAAACAACTAACATATTTGACATATCCTCTAACTCTGGATGGGTTATTACTGGTATTCCTGTCTGGATGACCTTATCTCCATCAAGTGGTACCGGAGATCAAGACGTTATGGCCGACATTGCGGCTAACACAACTGGATCTACAAGGACAGCAACCTTGACAATTACCGCATCTTGCGGTAACGTAGTAACCATTGTTGTTACTCAGACCGCAACAGTTGTTATTAGAAGGGCCTCTGTAGTTGTAGGGTCTACAACAGATAAAGGGACAGTTGGCTCTCAGAAATACAACTACAGTAGCTCCGGAACATTAGGATACGTATTTACGGACACATCATTTACTAACGGAGCTGTAAGTATGTTTGACACGCTTGGAGCCCCTGCAGGGATCGACGGTGTGCCAAAACCTAGCGACACGGTCACTTTGTACGCATATAATACAACTACTGGTATTACTGGAGACCCAGCAAATCCATTCCTTCCAGGACTTGGAAACAAAACGTATTACCTAGTGTCTAATACACAATACACTAACCAAGACTACTTAACTATGCTTACTCTTGCTACGCCTGTCACAATGACACTAGCTGGCTCTGAGTATAGCGGAACATTCACATATCTTACGCCATCTAATGAGCAGTATCTTTACTTGCTATGGGACTATAGAAATATTATAGCATGCGGAGCTACTGCGTCTTACTCTGGTACAGCACTTACATCCAACACCACAGTTACAACTGGATCTTCAAACGGAAACGTTACATTCAACTATGACGCTCAGTCTACTCCAGACCGGTTTGTCATTACATTAAACAATGTTGTAGTTGCAGATAGTGGATATGTTGGACTTAATAGCTCGGCCAACTACAGCGCACTGATTGCAGCTGGAGTTTCGGCTAGCGATATCAAGTTGGTATCTCCCTATGATGGCCTTGTAAACAACAGCACAGGCACATTGAAGTTTACAAAAACACAAGCTGGCGACCCTAATCTTACCGTTTACTCTCCACTATCATCAAATGGATGGAGCGTTGTTACTGCGTGTGTGAGTTTGAGTACAGTTACAATTAATACCACTAATGGTACATTGGCAAATGTTTGCGCTCAAACGCCGGCCACTGTTAAGTATCACAACGGGCCTTCAGCTACTCCTACAGTTGGTGTTATCGTTTACAACGAGTCCACTGGAGCAACTGTTTATGACGGAGGAAATGCATACCACAAGTTTGGCACGTCTTACGCATTCATTACATCCTCTGGTATTATTACCGAGATAGGATCTTGTGTTTGCTCTGAGACATTCTCTCCAATTGTGACAATGTCTGACATTGAGATTGGAATAGGTTCTTCAGTATCTATCAACGTTGCCGCTACAAATAACCCGACAAGTTACAGCTTGGTTACTACGTGTACAAGTTTCACGTTGTATGGGGGGGCTAGCGGAGCCGTGTTCTATGGTGCAAACTGCGAGACAGGGTACTACGAGACATTCCCGGTATCTGCTTACGGTACAAACACCAAGTGCTTTGCGGCTGGAACAGTAACTAAGTTATCTGGTTCTGCTGACGCAACGCTAGAGGCCACCGGTTCTTGTGCAGACACATCTCTACCATTTGGCATTACATTCGACAGCACTAGTGGTGTATTGTCAGGAATTGCAGAGGGACAGGGACAGTACAAGGCTACCTTCAATGCTACCAACTGTTTTGGTACAGGGCCCAACACTACTGTAAATATATCTTCTGTTGAATTAGACTTGCCTGCAACTGCATTCCAAATCAACGCAGACGATCAGGCTAGTGCAGCAGCTGCGTGCGCTCTGGCCCCAGAGGTTTGGGTAACCCTTTACCACAACGGATACTACACGTACCCAATACTTGGTGACACGGTCTACATCCAGTCTAGAGGCGGAAATACTTTTGACGGAAATAACTTATGGTATGCTATCAATAATAATCAGGCAATTCAGATCAGTGATGATGGAGTTGTCACTTCGGTATTCAACTGCGGCTCAACGCCTCCAACACCTCCGACACCTCCAGCCGGAAACTACTACACCGCTGTTTTATGTAATAGCACATACAGTGCCGTCCTTTACGATGCTGTGAGTCGTGCTGTTACGTCTGGAACTAAGCTTAAGACTACCGATGGAAACTGCTGGACTGTAGGAGCTGCAATAGCTGCAATAGCAACTAGCTTTAACATACCAACAACTATCGTGACATTTGGAAGCTGTGCAGCATGTACCGGTACTGCTCCCGCTCTTACGGAGGTATTCTTAACCGATTCTGGTAGCAAGGCTGGCGTGTGTGCATCTCCTAACTACTACTCTTACTGGACTAATGGAACTGTAGGAACTAGCGGAACATTATACATGAACTCGTCTGGAACTAGCGTGGCTCCGTCTGGATACTACAAAAATCAGGCAGCCCCGGCAAATGCACACTACTGGAGCGGAACTGCTTGGACACTTACAGAGGCTTGCTAATATCGTAACTTTGCACAATGGCTAACTATACTCTCACATACTCCCCAGCGCTCGAAGGGTGGACATCGTTCCACTCATATTTTCCAGAGTGGATGGAACACATGAACAGCTTCATGTATACATTCAAAAACGGGGAGATGTGGAAACACAATACCAATGCAACTCGCAATAGGTGGTACAATGTAAATTACCCATCGACTATTACCGTTATATTGAACGATGCTCCGGCCGAGACTAAGATGTTTAAGACATTGTCTTATGACTCTGACCACAAGTGGTCTGCCTCTGTAATCACCGACCTAAGCGCCGGATCGATGGCAAGCAGCTACTTCGAAGAGAAGGAGGGTGGTTACTTTACATACGTAAGAAGAAATACAGGTACAGTAGACTTAAAGGCTATGTCATCACAAGGTGTTGGTGTCGCTAGCGCTGTAACGCTTATTGCTTCGGTTACCTATAGAATTGACTTTACATTTGATATTGGGTCAATAATGAGCATTGGTGACTTGGTTTATGTGGTTCCAGTTAGCACGCCTCTTATATCTGGTCAGATAACGGCTTTAACGTCTACTTCTATTACAATCGTAATGGTAGTTGGTGGTACAATCCCTGTAACAGGAAACTTTATCATGTTCGTCAAGGACGCTGTTGCTGAGTCTTACGGAGCTAGAGGGTACTACATGGAGACAACACTCACAAATACTGACACAGAGGCGGTTGAATTATTTGCAATTTCTTCACAGATATTTAAAAGTTACCCATAACTTCGCTATCTTTGCGTAGCAATGGGTTTTCAGGCAAGGTTTCTTACAGAGAACGATTACGACAACATCTTATGTGGATGGTGGTCTGATTGGAGATGGACGCCTCCTTCCAAAGACTTCTTGCCAGACAATGGCAATGGTGGAGTTATCGTATCAAAAGACGGTACCGACATCTGTGCTGGATATCTTTACTTTACCAATTCTAAAGCAGTATGGGTAGAGTTTGTGGTGTCTAATATTAACTACAAGGACAAGGATAGGAAGCAAGCTATTATGTTCTTAGTTGATACATTGACTGAATATGCGAAACTAAACGGAGCGAAGTACGCTTATGTTTCTTTGAAGAGCCAGCCACTGATCAATAAGTTTATTGAGTGTGGCTTTCAACAGGGCAGCGTTGGTTGTACGGAGCTCATAAAAACATTATAAAATGCCGGCAGTAACATCAATCATAGCAGCAGCAGGAGCCGCAGCAAGCGCTGGACAGGCAGTTGCAGCAAACCAAAGAAGAAAGAAAGACGAGGCAGCAGCTAGAGACGCTGCGTCACGCCTTCGTGGTTTAACAGAGACCGACTACTCGGCTGGTCTTCAAGTCCCCACGATGGGATACGACTTGGCTCAGCAGGGAATCCAACAACAACAAGCATCTGGAATACAGGCCTTGCAAGAGGCTGGAGCCGCTGGCGTTATTGGTGGTATTCCATCAATGAACCAAGCTGCTAATGAAGCACAGCTTCAGTTATCTGCAGATCTTCAGCAATCCGAATACAACAGAGACTTGTACCGTTCACAGAACAGGCAGGGAATTGAGGGCAGAAGAATGGAAAGAGAGTTTGACTTGGGAGAATCTGAATTGTATGGAGCTCAAATGTCTGCTCTTCAAAACAAGCAGATGGTAAACCAAGGCATTTCTGGCGCATTTGCTGGGCTAACATCAATGGGAGAGTCTATTGCAGCAAACCAAGATTTGTATAAAAACCAAGCAAAAACAGAGGCTCCAATAGATAGTAGAAACGCATTTAAAGCTCCTACTTCTTCTTTATTACAAAAAAAGGGAACTCCAATGGCAAAGACTTATGGTCCTGCTCCAGAAATGGGTGCGGCTCCAGCAGGTACAAATATTTTTGGTGACAGCTCATACGCTCCAGGATACAGTCCTTATGGATACTACCCTGGTTTAACAACACCATTTAAAAGATAATGGCAGAATACTTAGGTTATCAAGGAAGGCCAGAAGGCATTGATTGGGCTGGAATAGCTGACAAGGCTATTACTGGTTTAGATGTTATTAAAAAAGACCGTGAGGCACAACGTGCTGCTCTTGAGAAGTCTGCTGATGATCTAGTCTCTGCATCTAAAGAGTACAAGCCAGGCCAGTCAGGTAGCTTTAATAATTTGATCTTGAGCGGTGCAGACCGTGTAAGAACTAATACGCTAGACCTAAAGAAGGAATTGATGGCTGGAAGGATTACTCCTACCGAGTACAAGTCTCGTGTTGGTAAAATGTCTGAGGACTGGAAATACTTAGGAGACTATGCTAAGTCTTACAATGATATCGTAAACAAACAGGTAGAATACTTAAACGATCCAAAGGCATCCGCTCTTGGTGAATACTTTTTACAGAAGCAGGCTGACCTTGCTGATGTTGCAAACAAGCAATTGGTTGTCGATCCCAATACAAACGGCATCGTCATGACAGACCCCGACACCGGGATGGTTGTTGACTTCAAGTCTCTTCTTATTCCAGAGAACCAAACACCAGAGAAGGTGGACTTGCTAGGTCAGGTTGCTGGTTTTACAAAAAACCTAGGCGCTGTTACTGGATACGATAAAGGTTTTTGGACTAAGTCTGCTCAGTTGAACCCTGCATACACAAAGGCAAAGGAAAACTTCTCAGCCTCATTATTAAAGAATCCAAGGTCAGCTGCAAGTATATTGTCTGACTATGTTGGAGATTACGAGTTCTACGAGACCGAGCAGCAGAAGAAGAATATCCCTGCAGGCAAGGGCATTCAGTTGGTCATGGGACCAAATGGTATTGCCACTCCTAAGCTTACTCCAGAGCAGTTGAAGACCGCTCAAGCTGTAATCGAAAGGCAGGTAGATGCAGAAGTAGAAAAGCTCAGAGAACAGCCAGAGCCTATCAAAGCAGCTAGTGGTAGCGGTGGAGATGGAGGAAGTGGAGGCGCTAAAGCTCCTAATTTAATAATGGATTATGCATCTTTTGCTGCAGAAGATCCAGTTTTTGCAAATGCTATATTAAAGTCTAGAGCGCTCCCTGGAGAGCCGAACTCTTTTGTAGAGAAGGTAGAACGGGGCAGTGATGGTAGATACAGGTTTTATACTTATGGATACTCCGAGCCAACTGAGAAACAGAAGGCAAAAGGAGAGCGTCCAAAACCAAGTAAGGCTGTTGTTACTAGAGTTGTAAACGGATCTCAGGTTAGAAGTGTATTTGCGGACATACTAGCAAAATCACAGTCTTTAGACAAGAATGAGGCATGGAACCAAGGGATATTACCACAGGACTACAATCAAAGTTATGTTAGAGGGGGTCAATCTTACAGGCCTAATACAAGTACAACTCAAAAGAAAAAATTACCAGGAACATAAACATGCCAAATAAAATAGACGCTCTTTACTCAGAAGTATCCAAGTCATACGAAGTAGGTTCGATTGACGACTTTAAGAAATATTTGGCCGATCCTAAAAAGAGGCAGTTATTTTTTAAGGAAATAATTGCACCTGAGTATGACGTGAAGTCTATCGACGACTTTGACGAGGCATACGGATTTAAAAAAAAAAGTACGGGCTCTCCTTCTCAAGGGGCTCAAAAAGATATTTCCTCGGTTTCTGGAGAGACTCCGAAAGCTGGGCCTTCGGCGCCTTCTGTAAGGAAACGCTATGATGTAACGGGCCAGAAGGTAGAGCCTACTCAACCTACAAATCCAGTCGCTCAGCTTACTCAAAAAGATCTAGACATGATGATGCCCTTTATGGGCGCTCCTGCACAAACCAATGTACTTGGTGATGT
>Ga0181358_1000277_pt1 | contig 22800 bp, 6 predicted proteins | sample Fa13VDMM110SD_FD_130096 | JGI IMG/M metagenome (GOLD analysis project Ga0181358, IMG submission 130096) | Freshwater viral communities from Lake Michigan, USA - Fa13.VD.MM110.S.D | ecosystem: Environmental > Aquatic > Freshwater > Lake | place: USA: Michigan | collected 2013-09-24 | reverse complement strand
TTAAGAACACAGCAAGATTTAAAAACTCTGACCTATGGTATTTCAAACCTTCTAGACTAACATCAAGACTCCTATCACATTACTTAAAGACCAACGACAAGTATCAATACATCTATAACGAATGGAAAAAATAAATTATGTCGTACTACTATAAATACAATTTCGTATCCCCAGAACCTGTCTATTCAACAGTTAAAGAAGAACTTAAAAGTTATTTCGATACTGGTGCAGTGGATGATCTTTTATTTCCTACATACTTAGACAAAGCTCTAAAGAAATTGGGAAGAACATCTTTTGTAATTAGTGAAGAAATTTTATTCATAGAAGATTTTCAGGCTAGACTTCCTGATAACTTCTACGCTGTAAGAGAAGCTTGGTTGTGCACACAAGTGGCAGGTTATCCATATCAATCAGCTAACTCATTCTACTCACAAGCAGCCTCTGCTACAACAATTCAAGTGGCTCCATTAACTATTGGAGGAACTCCTTGTAATAGACCTGGTTGTCAAGTTCCACAATGTGATGGTACATGTATGCCAGAACTTGTACAAGCTGTGTATAAAACAAATAATCAGGTGGCTAGATCATATACTCATGAGTATTTACTTAAGCCTGGAAACATCTCTGCAAGACAAAATTGTGGAGTGGACTATACAAGTGCGTGGGACTTCTACGCTGAAGCTCCACCTGTTCATCAGTTTACACCTGGTGCTGCTAGTCATGACTCATTTGATATTAGAGATAATAAGTTTGTAACCAACTTCAGAAATGGAACAGTTCACTTATTATTCTATGCTACAGAATATGATGAAATAGGAAATCAAATGATTCCTGACAACTATCGTATTAGAGAGTATGTAGAAGCATTCATCAAGTTTAAAGTGTTTGAAATGCTTACAAATCAAACTAATGATGAAACTTTCAATCAGTTACAGCAAAAGATGATGTATCATAAGCAAGCTTATGAAGAAGCCTACATCATGGCTGATATTGAGATTAAGAAACAAACTCCTTGGGAGAGACAGAGAAGAATCAAAAATGATCTTAATAGATTTAATATGTATGAACTTCCAAACCGTACTAATAGATACGGTAGAAGACGTAATAACTAATATACATCATGGCTGAAGAACAATCAAAAAATAACATAAGTCAAGAGTATGCTTCTGCAACTGCTGGTTTAAACTTAGATAGTACAATCAATCAAGTTAAGCAAGGCTCGTTAACTTATGCATTGAATGCTGCTATTGAAAACTTTGATGGTAATATAGTTAATTATCAAAACGAGTTAGGTAATGATTTATGTGTCACCTTCCCAAAATCTTATTTACTAATTGGTACTCATTTTATTAATGAGAAGAGTAAGCACATATTCTTTCTTGTAAATCCTTTGACATCAATGAGTCAAATTGGATATATGGATAATAGCGATTGTATCTACCATGTATTAGTAGAGGCAGCTTGTCTTAATTTTAATGTAGCCTACCCTATTCATAAAGTTGTACATAAGATAACCAATTGCACCATAGAGATATATTGGACAGATGGATTTAATCCAAGAAGATGGTTGGACATTAACAACATTCCATATCTATTGGTATTTGATACAGACTTGTGTAATTCTAGATATACAGATGAATTAGATTGTAATCAGATTAAAATACAACCTAACTTCTCCATCCCACAACTTGCAGTTACAAATGTTGTATCTGGAGGAAGTCTTATATCAGGAACCTATCAGTTTGCTATACAATATTGTGATGCTGTAGGTAACTCATACACTTCTTATTATTCTGTAACCAATCCTACTCCTATAATAGATACAAATATAGCAACAGTAAATTTTAACACTGAAGTGAGTAAATCTATTGTTGTTAATATAACAGACCTTGATGTTACAGGGCAATTTCAATATTACAATTTAGCTGTAATTAAAACAATTAATAACGTTTCATCTGTTGAGCTAGTAGGTACATATTTTATTGAGCAAAATAATGATCAAGTTACATACACTGGAGAGGATAAAACTCCAACACAATTGTCAATATCTGATATATTTGAAAAGTTTCCATATTATGATATAGCGCAAGATCTTACATCTGTGCAAGATGTTCTTGTATGGGATAATCTTACATCTATTAGTAGACTTAATTATCAATCAATAGCTAATCAAATAGATGTTCAATGGGAAACATATAGAATTCCTGCCAATGAAAACTATGCTGATGAATTAAATGCTACAAACTTACGTGGATATCTGCGTGATGAAGTGTATGCATTTGAAATAGTGTTCCTGTTAAAGAATGGAAAACAAACAGATAGTTTTCATATTCCAGGAAGAATAAAAAATTATAACGAGTTTTCTCAACCAGATGTACCAAATACAAATTCTGACTTTATAGGTGAACCTGATTATTATTTAATTGATCCTATAACAGGACAAAATATTGGATATAGTCCGTATTGGAAAATATACAACACTGCTTCTTTTACAGGATTCTCTCAAGACTATTCACCAGATATTGATTACAAAGGACCATATCAATATGGTGAAATGGCTTATTGGGAATCTATAGAAGAATATCCATGTAATGTGGACATATGGGGAGAACTTGCAGGTCAGCCTATTAGACATCATAAGTTTCCAGATGTATTAGTTTCTCCCATAAATGAATCAAAAATATTTTCAGGTGAAGCATCGATGGTTATGGGAAATGATGCTGTATTTCCTATTGGTCTTAAAATAGATATTGGACAGATTTCAAGTCTTGTTTACAATTCTAATTTAACCGATGATGAGAAAAGTGAGATAGCAGCATTTAAAATAGTAAGAGGTAACAGAGGTGTACATAAATCTATTGTAGCTAAAGGTATTCTTAGAAACGTTAACTCTTATGAAAGAGAAGGACAATACTATTACTATCCAAACTATCCATATAATGAAGTGGGTCCTGATGATGATCCTTTCTTGAATGAAATAAATAACGCTTGGATAGAGATATGTGAACCTTGGGAAATTAATGTAATGGCATTTAATTTACCTGAGGGTGCTCCTGTTTTTACATATGCAGAAGTTGAATACACTAATTGTAACAATGATAGAACTGCAAATCAAAAATATACAACATTAGGTAAAAGAACATTATGTTCAATCACTAGACCTATACCACAAGGCACTGGACCATTTAATAGAATGCGTGTTCGTGCAGCAGATCGTGAAGAACCTGTTCCTGGAACAGTAATGAATGTATCACCTGAAAACTACGATGTATGGCAAGTTACAGTTGGATTTAATGATCTTGGATTTGGAAAACCTGGATATAGAGTGGGGTGGCAAGATACAGTGATGGGATTGTCATCTGAGTGGGTACCTGGTGGAATCTTTGGTGGTAGAAGTTTTATATTAAATTGTGTAGAAGGATCCACTCCTTTTAATGAATCAAATAATGGAAATCAAGTATTCAGGTTAGTAGAAGAAGTTAGAGTGGATGATTGTAAAGAGGAAGTTCCTCAAAAGCCTATTTCTGCTAAACCAGAACTTGCATATAGACAAGTATTTAATTCTCCTGAAACATCTTTTGGACAACCCTTCTTAGGAGATATTCTTAAGTTGGAGAATGTTATGTTTGGTAAAGGGCTTGCTCATTTTGTTGAAGTGAGAGGTAATGCTAAATATAAACTTCTTACAGAAGAAGCACAAAGAGATGCTCTTAAAGCTTCTCAAACAGTTGGAGCTATAACTACAGGATTCAACGCAACAGCAATGTTCACCACATACCAATCATATCTAACTATTTATATTAATGGTATTACCAGAAGAAACTATGCTTATTCATATAACTCAATAGCTGATTATAATTATAGTGTAGGCATTGGGAATAACGTTACAATAAATGGTGTTACAGGTATCAAACAAAGAAATCTTGATATTAATAGATATCTTATCCCTGGTGTACAGTCTGTTGGTGATACATTTGATGTACCAGACGTTGGTATAAGAAGTGCTCCTATTAATAACTATAGAAGAGAATCATCTGTTTATTTAAGAACAGAAGGTTCTGACGGTTCAATACCAGCGTTACCATTACCAAGCAACAGCCCTAGTATGATTCTAGGAGGAACTCCTCTTGTTATAGAAAAATCTAGATTAGCTATTGGAGAAAGTGGTGCGTGTGCTACACCAGCTAAAGAACAAGACATTAGTGTTGTGTCTTATTATGCATCATTGAAAAATATAATTCCAAATCAATGGGGACAAATCTATACATATGCTACAGTAGATACTGGGTTTCAATCACCTATTAATCCTATATCAGTAGGAGCCACTACAGTGTTTGGTGGAGATACATTCATTTCTAGATTTGCATTTAAAACAAAACTTCCATTCTTTATAGATAATAGAGTGAATGCTCCTGATGATTCAGATATCTTTTATGATGAGATTGGTAATATTGCCTATCCAAAATTCTGGCACTCTGCTAGATCTATATTAGAAGACTACACTGTAATATTTGGTGTAGGAGTGTTGTCTAGTATTATTTCATATAAAGCACATAACTTTGATTGTCCTAATAGTCAAGAACCTGGACCAACGTCCACTCCTCCATATCCTGCTCAAGATAATCCTAATAGAACATACTATAATGGATACTTCTATTTGTTTGCATATGGTATTCCTAACTTCTATTGTGAGAGTTCGTACAACATAGATGTTCGTCAGGCTTTCAATAATAAAGAAGGAGACTTCTGGCCACATGTTAGTACAAATATTCCTGATGACTGGGTACAAGAAAACTATGTATCTATTGCGTTTGATAATACGTACAACTATAATATAACGTTCTCTAAACAAAACAAAGAGAATCTATTTACACATTTACCAGCTGACTGGAAAAAAGACTTCTGTTTCACTTACTATCCATTTAGAACTATCTACTCAGATTCTCAGAACATAGATTCTGATAATAGAGTGAATAGCTGGTTAACCTATAGAGCAATTTCATATTTTGATTTTCCTCAAAACTATGGAAATCTTATATCATTAGATGGTATTCAAAACAAAGCTATTCTAGCTAGGTTTGATAATAAATCTTTATTGTATAATACATTACTTACAATTGATACAAGTAATCCACAGGCTGCTTATTTAGGTAATCCTACATTGTTTAGAAGCTCGCCTCCTATTGACTTTGCTGAAACAGATCTTGGATATGTAGGAAGTCAGAATAAGTTCTTGTTGAAAATTCCTCAAGGACAAATTACTGTTGATGCTAAGAGAGGACAAATCTTTTTACTTACAGGTGAAGGAGCTAAAGACCTTACATCATTCTCTTCAGGAATGAATAACTTCTTTACAAACCATTTGTCATTTGAAATTCTTAGACACTTTCCAAGTAAAACTGTTATTGTTAATGGTGAAACAGTTACTATTCCAGGAGTTAATATAGATAATCATTTTAATGGTATTGGGTTACACGGTGTATATGATAACAGATATGAAAGAATAATCATAACTAAACTAGACTATATTCCTATAGACCCTAATGTTAAATATGACTATGTAACAAAAGAGTTTTATGTAGAACAAATTATTAACAATACAGTGCTTAGAACAAACGTTGATTTGCAAGACACTGATTACTTTTGCAATAAATCTTGGTCTGTATCATATAACTTCAACACACAAAGCTGGATAAGCTTTCATAGTTATATTCCTAATTTCTATATAGGAGAAAACAATTTCTTCTATTCAGGACTTAACGGATGTTGTGATGATTTTGATTTTGTTGCAGGACCGATTGTTCCTAATCCTCCTACAACTACCACTACATCTACTGCTCCTGGACCTACCACCACAACAACTACCACTGCTGGAATAGATTGTACATTGGTTGGAAATGTTATAATTACTGATTGTGTGCTAGCAGGTACTGGTATAATCACTGTTGAACCAACACCTCCACCTTGTACAAGACCAACAACATTAACACAAGATGAGTTTGCTATTGGATATATAATAACAAGTATACCAATAACTGTAGATTCTACACTTAGTCAATCAGATGCATGTAATGCAATTACATATCTTGACACTTTTCCACCAAACACAACATTACTTACAATAACAGGAAGTTACCAAACTCTTGCTGTTGGATATACAATTTACTCAGGTCCTACTACCCAAACAGATTGTACAGTGATTCCTAATGGTTGGTATTTTACAGATGAAAGTTCTTATTATGGAATAGTTTATGAAGTGACAGGTGGAGTGATTACACAGATAGCAAGTTGTAACCCTACAACTACTACTAGTACAACTACACCTCCTTGTATATCATTCACTGCTGTTAAATCTACAGTGGGTGTTGTAACAGTGACCTATACAGATTGTACAGGATTGCCAGGAAGCGTTAGTGTTGGACTTGCAGGAGGAGGACCTTCATCAGTTACTTTCTGTGCAAGATGTTGCGTAACCACTCCACTAGGTGTAACATTAACTAATAACGGAAACTGTTAAGATATGTCAAAAATTATATCCATAAAATTAACACAATCAGGACCTAGTGCAGGCCCCTTCAATATCTATGACCAATTTGGAAATGTGATAGCTGAAGGGGTGTCTAAAAGAACTCTTGTACAAGGTATAAGTTATATTGTAAACGATAATGTTATACTTATCACTATTAAATCTACAGGTAAGTGTAAAGCAGAAAGAAGTATTTATGTTGCGGACATAACTCAATCAGACTACATAAACATAAAACTGATACAGAGTGTAACAGCATGTACTTGGACACACCTACTTAATATATCAAACTATAACAACTTCTATGGTAGAATAGAACCATATATCATTGAGTATCCTTTTGCATATAGATATCAAGATGAGCTATTACAGAATGTAGTTGATTATACTAAAGCATATGAGTATCTTCCTATATCAGATGGTGTATTTAATACCAATACAAGAATAGAAACAAATGATAAATGGTTTAACAAAGCTGTTATATACAACTCACAGCAAAGCTCTGGTGTACTTGAGCTTGTAGCAAAACCATTAAATAACTTACAAGCATACAATCAATATCCTATCTTTAACGCTGAAAGTAAAACCATCACATACACTAAGAGTGATAACTTCTATCAGTATAATACATTCTGGGCACTAGAGAAAAGTTCTCAGGTTCCATTATTCAACACAACTTGTGAGAGTCTTTCAATTGATAAAGTGATTAATCAAGAGAACATGGACTATGGACTTAGAAGTTTCAAGAAAGCAACTATACGAGCTAAGGATTTAAAAATTAGACACATTTTAGATAACGCATCAACAACTCACTTGGTTAGCCAATTTGTTATTGCACCAAGTCAAATCTCTTACAAATAATGAGTAGTGGTAAAGTAAAATGCACATGTGGATGGAGTTGGGACAAATCTGATTCTAGCAAGAAAGATATGTACATCTGTCACGAGTGTGGTAGAGACAATAGTAACAACATGAAGAATGGTGGTTGGTTAGACAACTACGGAACTAAAGAAAATGAAAACGAATCCTCTGCATCATTACCAGAAGGATTTGTTGGTATGGGTAACAACACACAAGGAAGAAACTATTCTCCTGCATGGGGGGGTTCATTTCAAGGTGGTGGATCTGTCTATCCAGTTAACTATGTTCCTCAAGCACAGAAAGGTAAAAAAATAGAAAATCGTATAGATAATTTTCTAGGAAATCCACAAGAGCAAGCAAGATCTAAGTCTCGAATATATTTTGATGAGGAACCTATTGATAATATTAGACATTCATTTGCGGGTAGATATACACAAGATGCTATTGCTAAAAAACTTGGAAATGGAATAGTAGGAAATATTGCAGGTCTTGTTGGATCAAATGCAATGGGAGCTGCTCATGAAATAGGTACATTAATTAAAGATAAAAGAGACTGGGCTACTAAACTTAGAGAATCTGGAGAAGACATATTTAATAATGCTTTTGGATCTGTTGTAGGTGCACTTCCTTATATGGATGAAAAAGCAAAAGATGAACTGATCTATAAAATGGCTAAAGGTAATTTACTTCCTGATGGATATGTTTCTACACCTGAAGGAGTTAAAAAAGGATTATCCAATAATTTATATTTTAAGAACGAAAGAGGACAGGTCAAAAGAAACTATGCAATGGGTGGTTCTATTCCAGGAGCTGTAGGTTTTTCATACGCACGTACAAATGATCCTGCTCCTAGCAATGGTCCTTATGCAAAGAAGACAATGGCTAGTGCAAAAACTGGAAAAGTCATTAAAGATGACAGAGGACAATGGAATCATCCAGGAAAGGTAACAGAGATAGATCAAAGTAAAGAAGGATCTTATATAGATATGGGACCAGATCCAAAGACAGGGAAAAAAATAAATACACCTGTACTTGCTGTATCTGATACAGGAGATGTTAAACTTATGATGCCAGGGGGTAAGTATAAACTTAGTGGCACTAAGGTTACAGAATATCCTATTGCTGAAGATGGTATACAAACCACTACAGATAAAACTACAATTCCTAATGGTAAAGCATTTTTAAATAAGTTAAAAGAAGAAGCTAAAGCCAAGAAGAAAATAGATATACGTGAACCTGCTCCCACTGCTGTGAATGACAACATTCAAAATGCTAGTAAGATGGCAGCTAATGCTGATGCAGCACGTGTGAAAGATGTAAGAAACTCAAATAGAGTTGCTGCTGAAAAAGCTGCTGCACAAGCTGAAGCACAAAAGAAATTCAATTCTCTTTCTAAAGAAGAACAAGAACGTGCAATGTATGATTATTATAATCAAAAGCAAGGTACGATTAGTGAGTACACTCCTGATTCAATGCTTAGTAAACTTGATCAGTCTGCACTTGCTCCTTTCACTGCTTTAAAAGATTTGTATCAAACTGGTGAGGTGAGAGATAACTTATTAAAGAGTATAGTTAATAATCCTGAAACTGCTAATGCATACGATGCTGCTTACTTAGGAACATTAGGATATGCTGCTGCACCTGCAGTTGGTTCAGCTATTGCTGCAGCTCCTGCAGCTATATCACCATACGCAACTATGATAGGTAACTCTTTAGCCACTGATGCAGTGATAGGAGGAAACACTATTGCTGGATTAAATTTAGGCAATGCTATCAATGCAGGATTTGCTACACATGGTGCAATGAATATTGGACCTGATGCACAAGCTTGGTATAATGATCCTACAAGAGAAGGATTTGATAAAATGGCATGGGATACTTTAGAAATGTTACCTGCTGTAGGTCCCACTGCAAAAACACTTGGTGAAGGATTTACTATTGCAGGTAAAGCATTAGGTACAGAAGAAGGTTTATTATCTAATGCATATAAATTAAATCCTTTAGCAGAAAGATTAAATAATGCAAATAGCTCATATAGAGTTGCAGGAATAAATGCTTTTGAAGATTTTAAAAATACAGGAGTATTAAGAAGTCGTAATACAGAACCTGGACAATTAGTTGAAGGCACAAATTTTATGATGCCTCCAAGACCTACATCTTTTCCATCATTTCAAAAAGGTTATGCTGATATGGCATATGCAAAACCAGAAGGTTCAGTTGTATTTGAAACAGGACTTCCTACATTCAAAAGAGGAGAAATTAATCCTGTAACAGGTTTTCCTATTAAAGGTAGACATTATGCTCATAGAGTTATTGATCCTGTAACTGGTAAAACTATGGCTGAAATACCAGCAGCAGACATAAAAGTCTTTGGAGACAAACCTGATTGGTTAAAAGGATATCAACAATTAGAAGTTCCTATAAAACCTGCTGCTCCTAAAACTTGGGAAATGCAAAACTTACCAGGATTGCATTTACAATCAACAATGGAAAATGGTGCTATATCAAAAATTGTAGAACCTAAAACAGGATTAGTAAACACTGAACAAGCATTAGCTATTATAGGAAAAGAATCAGGTGGTGCTGATAAAGTTGCTTTGATAAAACAAGGACTAGGAGAAAACATTCCTAAGAAAATGGATTATAATCAATTTAGAAAAGCAGTTCAAGATCAACTTATTCCTTTGGAAACTAATTTGACAGAACATGCATCTAATTATGGATTGGGTAAAATTGGTTACCCAGGTCCAAAAAGATCAACGTTTGAAGCTGCAATAAATAATACAAATCAAGATATTCAGAACTTAACAAATAAAATTAATGAGTTAAAATCCAATCCAGCTAATGCAGATATGTTGCCTGAATATCAAACAAGACTTGATGAGGCATATGCACAACTTGCAAAAAATCAAGAAGGTTTAAAAAATCTACCATTAGAAAATAAAACTTTATTATTTAGCAATAAAGATAAATTTGGAAAAGGATCAAGTGCTCATAATAATCCAGATGATACATTAGGACATGCTCATTATTTAGTCGATGCTGAAACACCTGATATACTTACAGTGACTCAATTACAATCTGATGCGTTTCAAAGTACTAATAGGATTATGCCTAAAAACTTTAATCCTGAAGTATCTAAAATGCAAATGGAAAGAGGAGAACGTGTATATAATAACAGTCTTGCTACTATAGAAAAAATGAAAGCTGAGGGTGCTGCTGATTATGAAATAAAACAAATGCAAGAAATTGCTGATGCTCAAAAACAAAATAATATTTTAACAAAAGGTCATGTAGAAAACTTTTCTCAGAAATCATTATTAGATAAAACCCATCAAGAAAGATATATACAAGAAATTGTAAACCATGCTACACAAAGAGGTGATATAAATAAAGTGAGACTACCTACATCTGAAACTGCTGCTAATGTTCAAGGTTACGCATCTCGAAAACGCTGGAATGTAAATTTAAATGAAGGAGATGAAGTAATTTTATTAGATGGATCAACTGGAAAAGTTACAGATGACACATTTGATAATCTTATAGAAATTACTAAATCTGATGGAAATAAAGTTAATATTAATTATAGTGATGCTGGACATGGATCATCTAAAACTCCTCCAGTTAAATCTATTAACAATGTCGAATTAAAAGAAGTTTCAGGTTTTATGCCAGAACATCAAACAATTTTAAAAAAATACTCAGAACAACCTAAACTTATTAAAAAACTATATGGTGTAGAACCTAAAATAGTAACAGATAGTAAAGGTAACACATGGTATGAATTTGATATACCTAAAAACTTTAAAGAAGGTAAAGGAGAAATCAAAGCATTTAAACAAGGAGGAATGATTAAAAATAACAATAGATTAAGGCAAGAACAGAAAGGCTTGGTTAACCTAGATCAATTGACTAACTTTACAAACTATAATAAACCACAGCCAGGTGGATGGTTGGAAAAATATAACTAATATGAAAGCACAAATCTTAAAAATTGCAGGAGTTAAATCTGAAAAGGAGTTCTATAAGAAATATCCTTCGGAAGCAGCATTCTTTAAAGCTCATCCAGAAGCTAAGAATAAGCTTAAGAAAGCCAAGATAGGAAGTCTCATTGGTGGAGCATCTCCTACACAATCTGTTTCCCAACCAGCATCATACGTTGACTTTCAAAGTATTTATAACAACTCTGATAAACTTGTCACTGGATCAACTCAAGCAGAAAGAAACAAAGCTGCATATGAGCAAGCTATATTAGAAGCTTCTGGTAAAGGTGGTGGTGGTCAAGCTGGTGGAGCTAGTGGTATAATGAGTGGTATAACTAGTGCAATGGGAATGCTTGGTGGTGATGGAGAGGATATGGAAATAGAAAGATATGGAGGTAATATTCCAAGAGCGTATTCAGGATTTAGTACACCTGATTGGTTTCAAAATGCAACTACCACTGCACAAAGTACGTATCCACCAAACGTTGGTCAAACATATGGTATTAATGCACAAACAACACCTGCACCAAGATTTGCTTCTCCTTCATTACCAGGATCTCCACAAAGTTACGGACCTGGAGGAACAAATTATGGAGGACCTGCTACATACTCAGGACCACCTGCTAATGATTTCTCACAAGGTGGAAATGGATTATTTAAAAATCCTGGTTATCCACAAGAAGGGTATAAACCAAATAGTTATTCTGGATACCAAGGAGAAGTTAATAAAGGACCTAGTGGATTTACTAAAGCATTAGAAGCATTAGGACCAGCTGCTGGACCTTTAACTGGTCTAGCTCAAGGGTATGATATGCTTCAAGCTGAAAAACATGCAGTGAGACAAGCTAAACAAGATAATGAAGTTAGCAAAGTGGCACGTATGGCTTCTGCAACTAGAGAAGAACAATCAAAAAGAAAATATGTTCGCCCTGAAGATATACAGAACACAGGAGAAGAGTTCTTTCCTATTTATGGTGTTGGAACAAATGTATTAACTAGAAATGGTGGAGCAATTCATAAAGCTCAATCTGGTAGCAGAATAGGTGGTAACCCAACAGAAATACAAAACACTTATGGTAATGGTAATTCTATATATGATGATCTTGAATTTGTACCATACATTGATCCTAATAGATTAAAAAACTTTAGAGAAGGTGGTTACATGCCAGTAGCACAAAGTGGATTTTCAGACTTTTTCTCAGGAGATGCAGATCCTTCAGCATATGGACAAGCTGGAAATATGGCTACAAATATTGGATACTCTTTCATGGGTGGTGAAAATGGTGGTGGTAGAATTGGTAGTACAATTGGTCAAACAGCTGGTAATGCAATAGGAGGACCTATTGGTGGTGCTATTGGAGGATTTGTTGGTGGTATGGCTGGAAATGCATTAGATCCAAATCTAAAAACTATTGCTGGACTTAATCAATCAACAAAAAATAATACAACAGCCATGTCTATTAATTCAGCAGGTCAGTTGTTACATGGTCAACACACTGCAGTTACTAGAAATGGTGGATATATGAACCCTGAATATAACCCACAAGTGATTGCAATGTTTGGTGATCACACAGCAGAAGACTTTGCTGACTATGCACATAAAGATGTAGCAAGAGCTGGTGGACATTTAAAATCATACACTCCTCCAAGTGAAGAAGGTATGCAATCATATGCAATGGGTGGACAACTTCAAACTCATTGGGGTGGAAAAGCTGAAACAGTTTCTCATAATCCTTATAGTGCAGGTTCTGGTCAGATGGTAAAATTTAATGGACAGTCACACAATGACTCTGATGGAAAAGGTAACACTGGTATTGGTATTACATATGGAGAAAATCCTGTAGAAGTAGAAGGAGGAGAACCAATGTTTGAAATGGCAAGTGGTGGAGAAATAGATCCTCAAACAGGAGAAGAACAAACTACTGGTGTGGTATTTGGTAATATGAAAATAGATAAAAAAGTAGCAGGTCAGCTTAAAGATCCAGAACTAATGGCAATAGTAGATAAACATAATGGTAAAAGATTTAGCAAGGTTGGATTAAGTTATGCAACAGAAGAAAATAAAATAGGTAAGGTTATTGATAAGAATGTAAAGCTTATGGATTCATTAGATGTAAAAACATCTACTGATAAAGCAAGAGAAATGGCATTAAAACTTAACATTGAAGGAGCTGATGTTAAACTTAGAAACATAGCTAATGAGAAAATAACATTAGCAAATTATCAAAATGCAATAAACGATGCTAAAGAAGAACTATCTGAGGTTATCGGACAAAACCTTAGTGCTGAAGAACTTGCTAAAGGATATACTAAACTTGATAGAGATCCTGTAACAATGGATGCTAAATGGGGAGGTAACATTGCTAAGAAAGCTAAAACTGGAACTACAACAAAAGATGTAGATCCTCCAAAATCATTTACTAATGATAAAGATGCTTCATCCAAAGGATACAAATGGACTGGTAAGTATGGACCTAATGGAAAGACTAAACTATACGAAAGAACCATAAAGAAATTCAACACTATAGAAACTGAAAACAAAGCTGCAGATGCTCTTGGATATGTTCCTGCAGGACAGAAACAAAGTAAATCTGGACTTTGGGGTAAGGTGACACCAGAAGCATTTGATGCTGCTAAACAATCTAATGCGTGGTATCCAGGTTGGAGTACATTAAATCCTAAGAATAAAAATGATGTAAAGAATTATCAAATGGCATTTAATGATAGAGCTAAAGAAATGGGATCAGCTAAGCGTTTACAAGTTGATGGTGACTTTGGAGAACAAACTGTATCTGCAAGAATAGATGAATCTAAAGCATACACTCCTGATAACAGTGAAGAAACATTAACAGCTACAGTGCAGGAACCAGCACCAACTCCTGAAGTGGAAGAGAAACGTAAGTTCCCTTGGTTGCCACTTGCTAATCAAGTTTTGAAATATTTCACTCCTTCAGATCAAACAGCATTGGATAACCAACAGTTATATCCAGAATGGTTTGCAATGGCTACTAATCAAGTGGAACCTGTTCCTGCACAAGGATATCAACCAGACTTAATAGTTCCTTACGACATCTCTTTACAAGCACAACGTAATGCTGTTGTATCTGGTCAAAGAGCTCTCTCAAGACAAATTGGTTATAATCCTGCTGCTCAAGCTAATACTGCTCCAGCTGCTTACAATGCAATAAACGAAATAAACGAAAAAGAGTTTATTGCTAATCAAGGATTAAAGAACCAAGTTTACACTGGTAACGTTAACACCATGAATGAAGCTAAGAAGATTAACTTAGGAATCTTTGCTGATCAATGGAACAAACAATCTCAAGCTAAATCAAATACTAAAGCAACTACACAAGCTGCTCTTAATTCTATAGCTGATAAGTATGCTAAAAATAAACTTGAAAACAGAACTCTTAGTGTATACGAGAATATGTACAACTACAGATTTGGTAAGAGTGGTAGAGCTCAGAACTGGAATGGTTTACAATTCTTTGACACTATGATAGGTGGAGGTAAAAACAGAGTTGCAGATAAAAGTATGCCAGGATATAAAGCTACGTCTTATGATAAAGATGGTAATGTACTCACTTGGAAAAAACTAACTTCTAAAGAAGAAGATGATGAGGACACTGATGACACTACAACAATGCCAGCTAAAAATGGAAAGTCTGTAAAAAAAGATAACAAAAATAGCTCTATTCTAAGAGCCTTCAAAAATTTCTAACTAATTTAATTATAAAGAATTAACACAGATCGTTATACACTATTGTATAATCTAATAATTCATATTATATTTGCTTAATTAACTCGCTATGGCTTCATATACAGATAAAATCCCCACCTTTAACCCTTACGTTGCACAACAGCCTGTAGATGCAATGTTGAAGGTTGGTATGTACAAACAACAAAAGTACGAAGAGGGGGTAAAGAGAATACAGAACAGTATTGATAACGTTTCAGGATTAGATATTGCTAATCCTGTTCAACAGAAATATCTACAGTCTAAACTCAATGCTTTAGGTAACAATTTAACATTTCTAGCTGCTAGTGATTTCTCAGATTTCTCACTGGTTAACTCTGTTAATGGAATGACTAAAGAAATAGTTAAAGACGAAGATGTTATAAATTCTGTAAGTTCTACAGCTAAGATGAGGGCAGGTTATAAAAAGCGAGAAGAGTTAGCAAAGAAAGGATTGACAGATAAAAACAATGATGACTACTATGATAAGTATGTTGGTGATTATGTCAATAGCACAGATTTAAAAGCTAGATTCAATTCTGATTATGTTCCTTATACAAACATTGTTAAAAAGTTACAAGCAGCTCTTGTAGGTGCAGGAGAAACTAGTGTAACTGCAGAACAACTATTTGTTACAGATCCTAATACAGGAAAACCATTGATTGAAAATGGTCATTATAAATATGCTGACGTAAAGACTATTGACAAACTTGTGTCAAACAAGCCTGCTGTATTAGCTGCTATAAGTAATGTAATGAGTGAAGGAGATGTAAGACAACAATTAGGAATTGATGGTTGGGCTAAATACAAAGACACAGAAGCCACTACATTACTAGAACCTATGAAGGCTCAATACGATGGTGAGAGATCTAGGTTAGAAGGACAATCGTTAGAGATCACTGCTATGTTGAATAGTACAAATCTATCTCCTGAGCAAAGAGAAATATACACCAAAGCAAATTCTGAACTAGAAGCTGCACTATCAAACAATGATAATACATTTTTATCTCTGTCTGAACAAGCAGAAAATAATCCAGAAGAGTTTAAACAAAACTATTACGCTCAAGAGTTCAAACAAAATTTAGTAACTCAGTTTACTAAAACTGAAGAGTCTCACACAACAGGTGTTAATGAAGGATTGCAACAACAGAACTATAGAGATGATGTTGCATTTAAAAAAGAACAAGAAAGAAATAAAATAGCTTACCAAAACGAGTCATTAAAAATAGCAAAAGAAGGAAATTTAAGAGATTGGTGGACGTTTTATGCAACTCATGAAAAAGATTCTGTAACAGGACAGTGGAATAAAAAACCTGAACCTGGTAAAAAAGGTGCAGGAGGAACATACGATGCAAACAAACCATTGTTCTCAGGAGCTACTTCTGGAGATAAAGTGAATGCTAGAAACATTGTAGAAGAAGATATAAATAAACTTACAGTGGATAAAAATAGCATGGCATTTTCAATCTATGCTGATTTTTATAGAACATATAAAGACAATCCTAGTATGGATGATAAAGATATTCTAGCTTCAGTAAAAATGTTTGCAAAACAAAAAGGTATAACTCCTGAAGCATACTTAGATAGATATGCAACAAACATTAAAAATAATTATGATCTAAATGGATTAACTCCTCCACCTAATTTAAATGATGAGTTTGATACTTATATCACTACATCATCTAATTTAACTAATAAGATGAATCTATTTCAACAAGCTAACAAAGACGCTCAAAAAGAAGCTGGTGTTACAAATGCGTTGAATGATTTACTTAAGGATAAAAATACATTAAACTTTAATCTTGAAGGTGAGAAGTTCACAGTGACTCCTGTGGAGATGTTAGAAATGATTAAGAGTGGTTGGTTACAAAAACTAGCTGTTGGTTATGCAAGTGGTAACACAAGAAAGTTTATAGTGGATGATAAAAATTTAACAGCAAGTCAAAACAAGTTTCTTTCTAATTGGTACAACTTCACTCCTGAAATGAGAAAACAAGTTTTGAGAGAATACGATAGTTATGGTGGTAAAGAATCAAACTACTATGGATCGTTAGATAAAGCTAATGAAATATTTAATGATAAGTTAGCTAAGATTGTTGGTGTATCAGATACAGTTACAGGAATGTTACCTATGGATTCTGATTCAAAACCTGAGACTATAGGTATGGTGGCAACATATGTAAATGGTGGAGAAAGAAACTATGGACAAGGTTCAGATAAAGAAACAGTACTAAAAGCTTTAGATAATGCAAAAGCTATATCTTGGACAGGTAAGAAACCTACCAACTCTAGAGAAGATTGGATGGGTGAGATAATAGTTAATGGTGAAGATGGAAAATCGTACACTATAACTAATGTAAACCGTACAGATTTAACAACTTTTACAAATGCTAAGTTTACTAATTATGTAGAAAAGCCTATTCAGGATGCAATCAATATGAATACAAAAACAAAGTCTACAAATCCTGTGTACATGCCTAACTCACCTAATGCTTGGCGCACTGCTCATTTTAAAAGTAATAAAGTTAATCCAGAAGTTACAAAAGCAGGATGGACATATCGTGCTGATGCTATACCTGCTACAGGTGGAGGATACAGACTTGTTAATTATATTAGACCTCCAGGAAGCAATTCTTTCATCACTGTATATGGTGCTGCTGCAGCATCAGACGAAGGTATTATAGACAATGCATTTAAAACTACTACTCCTGCACAATTAAATGCAATGTATTTAAATTATCTACACAACCAAACTCAACAATAAATAATAGATTATGCCAGATCCTACAAATCCAAATCTATACGGACAACCTTATGTAAGAGGTCCTTTAAACCCAAACGTTGGATCAATTGATACTACTCCATTAAACACAGGATTTCCTGGATTAAGATCAGGAAAAGCTTTGTCTCAGGATGATATGATCAACATGCAAAATAGTCAGCTTGATCCTAATGAAGTGAGACCAGGTAAAACTTACCTATCTGATGTTGAAGGAGATTTAACTGGTAGATACGACACAGTGATCTATGGGGCTAACAATGAAGATGCTTGGGGAGCACAACAATCTTTTATATCAAAAGGTGTTAACGGTGTATTAAAAGGTACCAACCTTGCAGCTACTACCATTGTTGGTGGATTTGCTTCTATGGGTGGTGCTGTATCATCTTTGTTTACAGGAAGACTTTCAGACATATGGGATAATCCCATTATGCAAGGAATTGATAAATGGAATGAAAAGGTTGATCAAGAGTACCTACCTAACTATTATACAGATCAAGAAAAGAATGCAGAATGGTATTCTTCTGATAACTGGTTCACTGCAAACTTCTTGTTTGATAAAGTGATAAAGAATTCAGGGTTTGCTGTTGGAGCAATGATTTCTGGTAACATGGCAAACAGTGCACTTAAAGCTGCAGGTACTGCTATTGGTGAAGGAGCAGCTGCATTAGAAGCAGCACAATCATTTAAATCATTCTCTCCATTATTGAAAGCTACATCAAGAGCTTTCTCTGCAGGAAAAAATGCTGAGGCTGCTGCATTGCTAAAAGGAGAAATTTCTTCTATAGCAGATATCACTGCACAAACATCTAAGTTAGCTGAACTAGCTCAACAAACAAATCAATTTGCAAAGATTAATGATATTGGTAGACGAGTAGGTATTGCTGCATATTCTCAAGCTGGTGAGGCTTCATTTGAATCATTACAAGCTTCTAATGAATTCAGAAAGCAATTGATTGATCAACACAAACTTGGTAACTTTGGTATAGAACCAAACCAAGAAGAGTTAAAGAAAATAGATCAACAAACAGAGAAAGTAGGTAAAGCATCTTTCCTTGCTAATATGGCATTGTTAAGTGCTACAGAATACATACAACTTCCTAAGATAATGGGAAGTTCATATGCTGCAGAAAGACAAGCAGCAAATAGCTTAGCTGGAATGGCTGATGATGTTGTATTGGTAAATGGTAAATATGTTGCTAAAGAAGCAGCTAAAACCAAATTTGGTAAACTATACAATAAAGTTAAAGGAGCAGGTAAGTATGTATTTGATCCTAAAGAAATGGGCCAAGAGATTGGTCAATATGCTGTACAGATAGGAACACAAAACTATTATAATAAAGCATACCAAGGAAGAGATGCTAATGTATTAACTGATGGTGTGTTGTACGGTTTGTTTGGTACAGATGCATCTGGTAAAGATGTTGGAGCACTTGTTTCTAAAGAAGGAATTGAAGGAGGGATCATTGGTGGTCTTACTGGTGGTGTTATGCAAGCTAGAGGCAATTATGCAATGAGCAAAGCTAAACAAACAAACACTGCAGCTTTCTTAGAACAACTCAACACTACACCTACATATCAAGAAGCGTTCAAATATAAATTAGATTCTGTAAACAGAGGTGTTGCACTTCAAGAAGAACAACAATCTGCTGTTGAACAAGGTGATAAATTAGAAGCAAAAGATCTTAATGCAGACATGATGCATAACTATTTAGCTACACGTATCAAGTATGGTAGAATGGATATGGTTATGGATGACATTAAAGATATGAGAAAAGAATCCATGACTCCTGAAGGAATGGCATCTCTTAAACAATTAGGTCTTGCTAATGCTAATGATACAGCTGAGACATTCAATAACAGACTTACATATTTTGAAAATACAGCTAAGAACACAGAACAAATCTACAAATCTACCAACCTTAGATATTCTGGGGAGATATTAAAAGATGAGGAAGGTAAACCTGTATTGAACGATAGTGGACAACAAATAAGAAAATACTCTAATCAAGCAATTGACAAGATGGTTTATGCTGCTAGTAAAGTGGCAGACTATGATATTCGTATTCCTCAAGTTGCAGCTCTTCCTATTAGTGAAGGTATTCTAGTACAAGAGATTGTTAAAGAAGAATTAACTAATCCAGAATCTGAAGCACTTAAAATTAAACTTGCTGAACTTGATGCTAATCCTGAAGTTAACACTGCAGAAGTTAAACAAGACTTGATAGACTCTGTTGAGTTGTCAATGAGAAGAAAAGAATATCTCAAAGAATACAATGACATTATTAAAAATCCTCAAGAGTTTACACAACAAAGAAGTGAACAAGAATCATTACCTGTCAACGAAGGTAAACAGCAAACCATCACTATCAAGACAAAGAGAGGTCCTAGAGATATTGAGATAGGTACAGAATACTTTGTAGGTGATACAAGCGGTAGAAGCAAAGAAGGAAAAGTTGTATACCGTGCTCCTAGAATGGTTGTATTAGCTAGAAATGAAGATGGTACAATTAAAGTGCAAGATTCAGATGGTAACATTTATGATCTAGCAGAGTCTATATTAGAAAACTATAATCTTGGAAAGGTTGAATCAACATTAAAAAACAAGAAAGCCAAGTTCTATATGGAGAACTGGAATACTGTTTATGAATTCAATTTTGGTAAAACCAAAGGAGGAAAGCAAAAAGGTAGAATCACTTACAATTCTGAAACTGATCAGATGCTTTTTGTTTACGCTAACAAAAAGGGAGAGATCAAACAGATTGAAGTTACAGGAGATCAATTCAAACTAACTGAGGCAGCTAAAAAGAAAGGCTTTACACAGCCTATGATAGTAGCTGTTGGTGAATTAACAGCAGTGCAGAAAAAAGCTTTAGATGAATACACTTCTAAAGAAGATGGACGTTTAGAAGCTAAGCGTGCAGCACGTCTTGGTATATTAACTGATTTATTTAATACATTAGCTGGTAGACAAGATAAGATAGAGAAAACAATTGAGCAAAAACAAAAAGATATTGCTAGAGCTAAAGAGCAATATGAAAAACTAACTGAAGAAATAGAACAAGCTGAGCTTGATAAACGTAGTAAGAAAGTTAATAAGTTCAAATCTGCTACACATAATGCTCTCGCAACTGCTCTATCTCTATCTAGAATGCAAGAACAACTAGAAAGAGAGATTGCACAATTAGAGGAAGATATGGAAGAGATTGAATTCACTCTTGACTATATTACAGACATAGCTTCTAATATAGATGAGTATTCAACAAACTTTAATGATTTCATGGATGAGTTGCAAGATGAAATCATAGATCTTGAAATCTTACAGGAGACAACTAAAAAACAAATCACCACTCTATCTAAACTAGCAAGAGAAACTCAGAGAGCAATAGATGCAACTATTAACTATCTATCTAACTTGATAGCTAACTTTGAATCTAAGTATCCAAATGTTCCTAGACTTATGGGACAAGACTGGGTAGACTTCTTAAAAGACAATCCTAACTTCCTTAAGCTTAAACCTAATTATCGTTCAGACTTACAGATGATTGATGATATAGTTTCTGAAATGGAAGATGGTGACATTTCAATCAATGAACAAAAACTAAAAGATATAACTGAACATCTACAAATCATGCAAGGTGAAATGGATGATGTTCAGAAACAAATTGAAGCAAAAGAAGCTGTTCTTAATAAGTTCAAAGAAATTGCTGATAAATATAAACAACAAGAAGCTGAACAAGAGAGATTGCAAAATGATGCAGCTCTTCGTGCTGAATACTTAGGAACTAATAGTAATGATATACAGAGTTTCTTTGGTAAAGAATTTTATGAAGCGTCGTCTAAGAAAGATGATCTTGATGTTGTAGGATCTACAATTGCTGTTACTAGAGGTAACAAAGGTGAGACTATTAGAGAACATCATGTTAGAGCAAATCGATTTGGCTTTAATATGTATAAGTTTAAAAACAGAAAAGCTATTCGTGGAATGGTTGTCACTGCTGCTACAGAAGCTGCTGCTGGTTTAGATGGTCTTATGTTCTATTTAACCAATGAAGGAAGAGCTACTGATAGTCAAGGTAAACCTGTCAATCCAAACAAGATTATTGCTCTTGTAATGGTTGAGGATAATGAAGATGGTACATATACATTAATTGATGAGAATGGTGTTCCTTTTACAAAAGAACAATTAGCTGATCCTATCAACAATGCCATCTTCCAAGTGTTTCCTAATGATGAGTTAGAAGCTAATTATAAAGATAAAACTGGTAAGTCAGAGAGAGGAACTATGTTCAGAAAAATGACTGAAGATGGTAAACTAACTGCTGCACAAGAATCATTAAAGAAACAATATGCTAAATGGAGAAATGATCGTTTACAAGAAGAAACTTCTCCAACACCACAACCTATATCAGAATCATTTGGTATTCCAGAATATGTTACACGTCTAGATGATAAAGGAGTAGAGGTGAGAGACTATGATGCTAGAGTGCCTGTAGAAGAAACAGGACTATTAGAAGAAGGAGCTTTACTTGAAGAACCTGTATTGATGGTTGCTACAAAGAATGAATCTCTTACATATGGCAAAGTGACATTCGAAACTCCAATGGGTAGAGTGTTCTTGAAAGTTCCTGGTGGATTAGTTAAAGTTAAAAATAGATTATTGAACGATAAAGAAGTTGATGCTATATACCAAGTGATGCTTCAGGTTACTAAGAATGCTCAAAGAGATGGTAGTACCAAAACTGCTGAGACACAATATCTATTCAACTGGTTAAAAACTATTGTATATTGGGGTATTCCTAGAAATACACAAACAGGAGAAAGAAAAGAGAACGCTGGATACAACAGTATTTTTTTCGAAACTATTACAGAAGGTAACCAGTCTTTCGATAAGTTATTTATTTCAGGACTT
>Ga0181358_1000276_pt1 | contig 22885 bp, 23 predicted proteins | sample Fa13VDMM110SD_FD_130096 | JGI IMG/M metagenome (GOLD analysis project Ga0181358, IMG submission 130096) | Freshwater viral communities from Lake Michigan, USA - Fa13.VD.MM110.S.D | ecosystem: Environmental > Aquatic > Freshwater > Lake | place: USA: Michigan | collected 2013-09-24 | reverse complement strand
GTTACGTCTCTTACTAATAAACCACCATTTGCTGCTCCACTTCCGTTTAATTCGATGATGTTATCACCAATTTGTACGGTCGTTGAATCAACTGTTGTAGTTGTACCTTGAACATATAAGTTACCAGCGATTGTTACTGAATCTGCGGTTGAGTTACCTAATTGAACATTACCATTTGCAGTAAATGAACCAGAAACCGTTACGTTATCAGGTAAACCGATAGTTACTGTCCCACCTGAACCTAAAGTTACTGAACCACCTGTGATTTCAATTTCATTAGCAGTTCCTTGTACGGTCAATGAAGTATTACCTTCTACTGCAGTACCAGATGTTGAGCCATAATCTACTTTTAATGAATTATCACCACCATCTAAAGAAAGACCAGTTCCTGCAACATCAGCGTTTAAAGTTGCAGCGTTTACACCACCTGCTTTAATTGCTACGTTACCTGAAGTTACACCGAAGTTAGTAGATGAGAATGAAGCAACACCCTTTGCAGATGTACTTGCATTATCAGCTGTAATTGTAATTACATTATTAGTTACTGCTGTAGATATTGAATTTGAACCCGTTACTTTTAAAGAATCAGTTAATAAAGAAATTACATCATTTCCAGTAGAACCAGAAATTCTTAAATCAGTTACTAAACCTGTTAAGTTACTACCATCACCTTTGAATGAACCACTAAATGAACCACTTGCAGATACATTTGTTAATGTTGCAAGATTGATTGTAGTTGAATCCAATTGTGAAGAACCAGAAACGATTCCTGCAGGGATTGAAGAAATACTTGCGTAAGTAATTTGAGATGAACCCGAAACTACTGTATCCGCGTTTAATTTAGCTTTAACATTTTCATCAAAGTTAGTAATTGAATCTGCGTTTACTTGTGCAGAACTACTAAATAATCCACTTCCACCTAATATTTGAGATGAACCCGAAACTATACCATTTGTAGCGTTAATTGCTCCATATACGTTAGTTGCGTAAACATTAGCAAATAATCTAGTATCAGAACCTAAACTACGAACATTAGAACCAGAAGGTATAATATCTGAAGTTAAATCTGCTGCGAATGAAACTGTATCAGTTGTAGCATCACCAATAGTGATATTACCACCTAAAATTAAGTTACCATCAATTTTAGCGTTTCCAGTGATATCCAAAGATGAACCAGAAATACCAGCAACATTTATATTTTGACTTACTAAGTTTGCAACTGTTTGTGCTGAACCACTTACTAATCCTGCAGGTTTGCCAGTTATGTTTGCAAATGTTGGAGCCCCTGCTGCAACTGATGCACTTATTGCCGTTGCAACTGAACTACTATAATCAGTAAATCCAGTTGTAGAAGAAATTGTAATTTGAGATGAACCCGAAACTACTGAATCGCCATTTGCTAATAATACTTTAGCTTCACTACCTAATTTTCCTGCTTTCCAGTAATCATTAGTTACATCCCAAAGGAATGAACCTGAAGTAGTTGAACCACCTGTAGCATCTCTTACAACTAAACCACCATCAGATGTTCCAGCTGCGTTTAATACTAATATATTATCTGCTAAGTTAATTGTTGTTGAATCAACGACAGTTTGAGTACCTTGTACAAACAAGTTACCTTTAATAGTTTGGTCACCATTAAATGTTACGTTAACACCACTTGCAGTAAATGCTGCTTTTAATGATGCAGTGTAATTTTGAATATTATCTAATGATGCTGAAGCAGATGCACTGAATGTATTCAATGCACCCAATATACCAACTATTTGAGATGAACCTGAAACTACAGTCTCAGCATCTAATTTAGCTTTAACATTTTCGTCAAAGTTAGTAATTGAATCTGCATTTACTTGCGATGAACCACTAAATACACCACTTCCACCTAATATTTGAGATGAACCGGAAATCACTCCGGTAGGTAATAATGGAGTTACTTGAGTACTTCCACTAACAATACCAGCTGGGATTGAAGAGATACTTGCGTAAGTAATTTGAGATGAACCCGAAACTAATGTTGGTAATGAACTTATTCCACTAAAAGTAATTTGAGATGAACCCGAAACTACTGTATCAGCGTTTAATTTTTCTTTAACATTTGAATCAAAATTAGTAATTGAATCTGCGTTTACTTGTGATGAACCAGAAACTGTTCCGGTTGGTAATAATGGGATAATACCTGCTGAACCTGAAATTACTCCATCAGCATCTAATTTAGCTTTAACGTTTGAATCAAAGTTTGTGATTGAATCCGCATTTACCTGTGCAGAACTTGAAATAGTTCCAGCCGGTAATAATGCAACTACTTGAGAAGAACCTGAAACAATTCCTGTTCCGCCAGTTTGTGCAGTTGCTTTTACTTCAACGTTACCACCCTTATTAACGATGAATAATTTTTCTTGTGATGTGTTATAATATGGGATACCATCTATTGAGGTATCGTATGTTGCTCCTGTTAAATCAGGGGTTGTAGTTCCCTGTAATATTTTATTTGCGGGTGTTACTGTTGAACCATCAATACCTACAAATAAGATTGTGTTACCATTAGCTGCTGAGATTCCTGCTGAACCTGTTACAACTAATAATTCACCTGCTCTTTTTGTAGCACTTGATACGGCTTCTAACGAACCCCTCCTATGTTTAATTATTTGTGCCATTGTTTTTCCTTCTTTGTTTTTTTAATTTAAATGAAAACCTTTATTTTTTTGGTTGTAAGGACATATGCCTAAATAATAAAACACTATGTAGTGTTATGAATATAAGTATAAAGATATTTTAGATTTATTAAATTTTACCGCAGTCAATTGTAAAAGAACCTGAAGAAATTACATATTCTACTCCACTTTGAAAATGTAAAGAGCCAGTATTCAATGAAAACGATATTGTACTACCTGATAATGAACCTGTTAATCCATTAGATGCTTCGTATGTAGTACCACCACCACCAAATGTATAAGTGTCCCACGAAATGGAATCACTATATGTAGTTATAAAATCAGCGTAGGTAATTGTTGCTTTATATAGAGTATCAGTATTTGCTACATACACTATTTGACCATTTGTAAAGTTATTTACCGGTGAGGTGGATAACGCACTATACGTTGCAAATACTCTAAACGTACCTTTTAAATCAGTTAGAGTATCTATTAATTTTCTACCAACATATTGATAAGCAGAAACATAAACATACTGAGTAGTAGTTGGTGCCAATGCAGTAGTAGCAAATTGTAAAACACCCGTCTTATAATCAAAGGTATAATTATTTACCGAAACTTGGTCTCCTGCTGCAACTCCTACTGATGAGGTAGCTGATGATACAAATACTTTCGCACCATACCCCGGTGTTGTATCTTCTGCGTTAGCATTTGCTAATGATACTGCACCATATTTTGGAGATATAAAATTTGTTTGTTGATTACCATCAATCAACTGACCGCCAATACCTGCTAAAGATGCAGTTGCATTAGATAATACAAACCAAACTTCACTTTTAGAACCAGTTGCTAAATCTGAACGAGTTAAACCTGCTCTATAATAGTATTTCATCACACTCTGTCCATTGACTGAGTATACCGAACCACTTTGTGCACTTCCACTATATGGTAATCCACTTGAAGGTATCAATGCATGGTCTACATAAACTTCTCCGGCGTTAATATCCAATGTAGAAGTGAATGCCTCTTGTGAATCAGTAAAACTGTCATGAGTGTATCTTCTACTTTGAAGTAACCTGTTCGATTTGGATAATTTATCTACTGCCATTTTATATCTTTGCTATTCTTTAATTATTAAACTATTGTTATTGATGCTATTGGTGTTGGGTCTCCTTTGTAACGGACTATTACATAAATATTAGTATATGTTGCATTTAAGAACATACCATCACCATTTCTTAAAGGAATTGTATAAGTTGTTGATGATACACTACCTCCAGTATTACCATATAAATCTATACTACTACCGAATGGATTTTGACCATCAGTATTTGCAGAGATTGTTGATACAAAGTTAGATAGAGTTTTTGTTGGGTCATATACTCTTGCTGGAGAATATATTGTATTCTTAGATGATTCAAATAGAATAACTGCTGCTGCAGAGTTAGCAGTTGTTGCATCCCATGCCACTAATGTTTGTCCTAAATTTAAAGTCATAGAGGTTTTTACACCTGATGTTGTAAACTTACGAATATAATATTTGTAATCACTTGCAGTTGATGGATTTCCTAACCAATAAGCATAAGTACCACCCGGTTTAACCAAATGTCCTGGTTTAACTTGTAGGTCATTTGCTCCTAAATTATATAATCCAAATGAAGTTGTCCACGCAGTTCCATTAAATGCCAAAACGTTATCTGCTAATTGAATACGATAGTTTTCACCTAAGAATGGTTCGTATAAAGTAGTTGCCGATGCATCAGATGCTTGTGAAGCACCATAATACGCCATTGAACCACTACTTAATGGTTGACCAAAAGTACTGCCGGAATGATATAGTATCGTTGCAGTAGTTGATGTTTGTGTTCCTGCAAAGTTATATCCACTAATAGTTGCATTAAATGAAGTTGTACCTAATCCAGTTTGGTTGATATTCTCATTTGTTGATGGTGTAAATGTAAATTTAGAATTTAATCTAATGCTATCCGTTTCATATGGTATAGTTGAAGTACTTCTTAATGTGTTATCAATACCATAAACCGCGTTTGCAGTTGATATTGTACCACCAGAGGTAGCAACGGTTGATGTACCGGTTGATGTTACTAATGAATCCGCTTCAGTTATTGATGCGATAGTTCCATTGTAAAATAATGGATTAAATGTACCTGAAACTGATGCACTGATTTCATAAGTTGCACCTGTTAAATATGGTGCACCACTTAATGAACGAGATGTTGCAGTTAATGGTACATATGTACTAACAACTAATGTTGGTGTTTGTGTAGGAACGTTTGTTGAAATTGTAGTTAATGGTGCCCAAAATACTTCCGTACCATTTGCTGCTATTGCAGTTGAATATCCACTACTACCACTTGCTATTTGAATAGAAGATGATATATGGTAATATCCACTTGCACTTACTGCCGTTGCAGAACCACTATAAAGGAATTGACCTAATGCCGATGCAAATTTTCCATCTTGATATCCTGGTGGAATAACTGCAGGATTTACAGTATTAATTAATGCCAATGTTACACCACTCGTTGTTCCTGCTCCTGTTTGTGTTATATTTACAATTGAAGATGAGGTTGCAGTAGATGTTTTGGTACTATTATCCATAAAACGGAAAGTAAATGAACCACTTACTTTAAAGTTTGTTGGTGTCCCACTACTTAAATTACCTAATCCAAATAATTGTGAATCTAATGATGAGGTTGCAGTAGTTGTACCCGCTGCTACCGATGTATAATTGTATCCGTAATTTGCTGTATAAATTGGAGTAACCCCACTAAAAATTGTAGAACCTGCGGTTGCAAATCCTTTACCATTCAAATATGTAATTGTTGTATTAGTAGAAGTTTGTGGAATTCTACCTGTCAATGCTGTACTCGTTGTTGTGTTTTGTGCCGTTGCCGTTACCGAACTCAATGTTCTTGTATTTGGTGATGCATCAGGCGCTGATGCTGATAATAAACCTGCTACAAAACGAAGTATTTCCGATACATTCGTTTCAGATGTAAAGTTATTAAAATAAGAACCATTCAAACTACTTTGCCATGCGTTTGAAGTTGGAATACCAACCGTTACGTTATCTGGATTAATTGTTCCACTTACATTTAACGAACCACTTATAACTTGTGTACCAATAAAGGTATTTGAGCCAGTAGTTGCTAATGAAGAGGTAACTATTGTTTGAGATGCTGAGATAAATCCTAAAGCAGTTATTTGAGATGACCCACTTACGATTCCTGCAGGGATTGAAGAAATACTTGCGTAAGTAATTTGAGAAGAACCTGAAACTACTGTTTCTGCATCTAATTTAACTTTAACATTTTCATCAAAATTAGTAATTGAATCTGCGTTTACTTGAGATGAACCAGAAACTATTCCTGTTGGTAATAATGGAGTTACTTGTGAAGAACTACTTACTATTCCAGAAGGTAATAATGGTGTTACTTGAGAACTACCACTTACTATTCCCGAAGGGATAGATGAGATACTTGTATATGTAATTTGAGAACTACCACTTACGATTCCATCGGGTTTACTTGCTATATTATCCCAAGTTGTTTGAGTAATACTTCCACTTAACACATATTTGGTATCCAAAGATGATGTTATTTGGTCAGAACTACTTACAATACCACTTGGAAGATTACTTAAATCAGTAAATGAAATTTGAGATGAACCGGATACCACTCCATCACTTCCAGCTAATAATACATATTCTTCACTATTTTTAGGGCCTGCTATCCATCTATCATTTGTTGCATCCCATAATAATGAACCAGATGCAGTTGAAGCCCCATTTGAATCTTTAACTAATAAACCACCATTTATACCATTTGCACCATTTAATTCAATTATATTATCTCCTAATTGAATTGTCGTTGAATTAATAGTAGTAGTTGTTCCCTTAACTGTTAAGTTACCATTAATTGTTACATTTGTACCACTTGCAGTAATTGCTGCAGCAAGGGATTGCGTAAACGAATTAAATGAACTTGATAAAAGGAATCCTGCCCTTTGAATTTGAGTAGAACCACTTATTGTACCAGCAGGAACACCTGCAGTTGTTAATGAGTTTACATCTGCTCTAAGTCCTGCAATTGATGCAGTCATTAGAGATGATGATATCGTTAATTCAGCTACTGATTGACTTGTAGCGTAACTTCCACTTACAAATCCTAATGCGGTTATTTGTGCAGATGAACTTATTAAATCTGAGGGTAGTATTACGTTTTGAACACTGCCACTTAGGGTATATCTACTATCGTATGATGATGTAAGTTGTGATGAACCACTAATTACACCACTACCACCTAATATTTGAGATGAACCACTTACAACACCAGCTGGTAATTGTATAGAACCACTCAATACACCACTTCCACCCAATATCTGTGATGAACCACTTACAATACCTGATGGTAATTGTATAGAACCACTCAATACACCACTTCCGCCTAATATTTGAGAACTACCACTAACTAATCCTTGTGGTAATTGTTCTGATGAGCTTATAATACCTGCAGGAATGTTTGAAAGACCTGTGTAAGATATTTGAGATGAACCACTAACTAAATTTGAAGGTAGGGTTACATTTTGAACACTACCACTTAAAGTATATCTTGTATCAAACGAACCGGTTAATTGTGATGAACCACTAATAGTACCACTTGGTACTGAATCTGATGAACTAACAAATCCTAACGCTGTAATTTGTGCAGAAGAACTGATTGTTCCTGTCGGTATAGTTGCTCCACCACCAAAACTACCTGTTTGAGAACCTAAAGTTGCAAACTTAGTATCAATTGATGAGGTAAATGTATTTAATGCAGATATATTAGTTGATGAACTAACAAATCCTAATCCAGTTATTTGTGCTGAGGAACTTATTGTTCCAGTTGGTATAGATGTTGATGAACTAACAAACCCTAACGCTGTAATTTGTGAACTTCCGCTAATTGTTCCCGTTGGGACCGATACAGATGAACTAATAAACCCTAATGCAGTTATTTGTGCAGAACCACTAATAATACTAGTTGGTATGTTTGTAAGTTGAGTATAATCACTTGTACCACCACCTCCACCGCCTACTACATATCCTAACGCACTAATTTGTGCAGATGAACTGATAATATTAGTTCCACCCAATATTTGTGAACTCCCACTTACAATTCCCCTACCCTTTGTTTCGTAAGATGAGGTTGCTTGAGTTAAGTTTGAAAGTTGTGAATTAACCGATGCCGTATAAGTTGCAAGAGTTGAATCCTTAGTATTTTGTGAACCACTAAAAGTATTTAAATCCGTTAATATACCAACTATTTGGGATGACCCACTAACTAATGTTGGTGCGTTAACAATACTACCAAAATTGATATTAGTTAATCCGCCACCATTACCCGTAAAGGTATTAGCAGTTACATTACCAGATGCGGTTATATTCGTAGCAATTAAAGACCCACTTACTGTGAATACTCCTTCAACTACTGAAGCGGTTACAACCCCCTGTATTTGTTTACTTTTAATAAGTGTAGCCATAATTTTTAAATACCCACTATTTTTCCTTTAACCAAAAATTCACTTATAAGAACATCGTCTGGACTAAAAGTTATTGATTGATTAAATGTTATTATTATATTATTACCACTTGTTGTAACATCATATGCATTTGGGTCTTTTAACAAACCTTGTAAATACACATCCATATAATCTTTATTATTATCTATTTTTATTTCTTCAAATTCAAATTTTTTATTAACTAAAGTCAATGTAAATAGTGTATTAGTAGTTTCATCTAACTCCATTCCATCAATCCCGTCTATTAAACTATATGATATTTTCAAAGTATCTTCGAACACTTCATGTACCAATGCCTTTACACGACTTCTATCATTAAAGGGAACTTTTTTTATTTTTGGTGCTACTTTCATAGTATTTCAAAATCTCCCTTCATTACTATATTATCGTTTGTAGTAATATCGTATGCGTTTATAAAACTTGCTTTTTTAAATTTAATTAAAATATCTGCATTATACCCTTCCATTACATAATCTTTTTCAGATATGTATTGTCCGTTAATAAATATATCAAAACGTGCGTGTTCGCGACGTAATGGCCTAAGAAATGATTCTAAATCTTTAAGTTTAGTATTTGTTGCAACCCATATCCAATATAATGGGTGATTCATATCCTTTGGGGTCAATGTATACTCATTTTGTTCTTCAATTTGTTTCAATATTTTATTTAAATCATATATCATAATTCAATAAATTTTCCGGTTACTGCTATTTCATCAGTAGTTTCTATTGGGTATCCTAATTGATTCGCGTTTGGATTTTCTATAATTTCTGCACCATTAAAAACAAATTGAATTTCATTTGTTGCTGAATTATATGAATAACTATACTTTACAAATGGTATCAATACTCCATTTACATAAACGTTAAACCACTCTCCTCCTGTAACATAGGTATTTCTCAATTCTGGCGGGCATATAGGTAGTTTTACGTTAGTTAACTTAATAGTAGATGAGTTTACAAAGACTGGTGCTAGGGTACTTCCTAATATCCCACCTTGTGCTCCTCTAATAGTAATAAAATCAATTAGGTCTGAATACTCATTATACGTTTGTTGTTTTGTATAATTTATATTACCGCCAGATAAATCGGTCTCTATTCCCCACACTACTTTTTTAGGAGACAATGATTTTTTAGTAGTCGGTTGATTATCAAATTTTTCAGGTAATAAATACGCATTGACTGTCATTGTAAATGTAGTTCTCACAATTCTTTGTGCACCATCACCTACTTCCTGTTGATTCTCAAATGAATCTATTTTTGTACGAAATTTAAAACCAGATTGGTCTCCCCAATATTCATCCGTTGCATATTGAAATGCTTCAACAATTTTATTCATATGTTCAGTAAAATCTGTCCATATAATAACATCATAGGTTACACTAACATAATCCGGCATGGTTATATTGTATTGTTCGACTGGTCTTTTGGTATCGGTCATCAGACTAAACTTATCATACTTATGTTTTTTAGAATACATAGATATGGTAGGATATGATACATGACGATTCATTGTATTAGCCAATGATTCATCTCTCGCAATTGAATTTCTTTTAAATACAACTATCGGTGTTTGAATTTGACCATTTTTATCTCTTAAAAATCCGTCTCTTCTTATAGCTTTCCATCTTTCTGGATTACCATATATTACAGGTACTTTTATTGATTCACCTAAGATTTCTAAACTAGGAACGACAGTATCTACCATATGTTCAGCAATTGCTAAATCAACATCATATAACTTCACTCCTTTAAACTGATTTTTAGGTTCAGTTTTAAGTTGTTCGGCCCTATTTAGTGGGGTTTTAAGTGGGTCTACTGCCATTAGTATGTTCTCTCCTCAATTTGAACTTGTGAACGTTTTACCATCATACCAGTAGCAACAAGTTGCATACTAGCATCTGAGAATGTGTTTGTAGATTGGTCATATATTTTTGATGAACCGCCTATTAACATAGTATCCATAACATTATTTATTTCATAATAAAATTCATCAAACAAAATAATATCTCCGATTTCAGGATATCCATATTGTGTATTTTGTATTGCATCTGCTGGGATTTCATTACCATTGATATCTCGTACCTTTGGTATCTCATGCGTTCTTAATCTTTCTTTATTAAAACGAAATTCTATATTTTGTTGTGTATCCGGTCCAAATTCATCATAATTTGAAGTAGTATTCTCTCTATCAACAATACACATTAAATTAGCAGGTGCATGGTAGATTTTACCCAACGATTCACCATATAAATTAGTTTTTGATTCACCAACTGATATTTTGAATAGGGTAATAGTTGTCTCCACTACATAATCCACCACCTCCTCAGCGATAGTTTTTATGAATTCCAAATCCCTACTATGAAAAAACTTTGGCATATGTTATTATCCTATGTATATTGCTAATGGAACTGATTTAATTATTTTTTGTTGTTGTTCAACCATATTGGATTCATTTTCCATTCTGGTCTTTTTACTAACCTCTTCTAAGTTTTCTCTCAATTGAGTTACTAACCCTTCTTTTTCAGTTTGTGCTTCTGCTCTTAGGGCTGCACCGTCTAATGAAACATCTGAACCAGGAATTGGTATAGTAGAATATTTTTCTCTAATTGCACCTAATAATTCTTTAGCAAGTGCAAGTGTGTATTTTCGAATCCATTGTTTACCAACATCATTGATTTTTGAGTAATCTTTGAACTGATATCCAACATTTGAATAATCGCTTACAACATTTAGGGTTATTATAGTATTTCCTTCTCTGAAATCCTTTTTGACCATATACTCAAACCATAATCTTTCAGTTGCAGTTGGTGTTGGGAATATTTGTATTTTATTATTGACAATATTAAAACTAAATGCGGATTTACGGAATTGGTCATTAAATTCAATCGCTTGAATTCTTAATATATCCTCATACATTGGCATTAGAATAAATTGTGCTGCGGGTGAGAATGAACCAAACCCAAATTCATCAATTAAGTTCAATGTACCTTGGCCAGAAACTGAGTAAGGGTCAAAGAAACGAGAGATTGCAGGAGTGGCTTCGTAAAATACTTTAGTTATATCAATTCTTTCACCACTTTCACTTACATCACCCCATAATTCTTGTAAATCATAACTTTGAGTACCTGCCGATGCAAGGATACTTCCCCTTTTAATATCAACTCTACCACCAACATTTGCTTGAGTACCATATCCTTCGGCAATAGTAATTACATTGTTCAATTCACTTCCTAATACTGATGCGGTGGTGAAATTTGAACTTGTGGGTTGGCCTTCAAGGGCACCCATATTGTTTCGTATGTTAAATTGATTGACCTGTGCAGAATATTCACTCACTGCCTCTTCAAACACCGCAAAGAAACTACTTGATATCAATTCTACATCTACAATTGGATAACCCAACCTCTGTGCACACCACGATGCAACTTTAGGGGCATCTTGTTGAAATCTTAAATCATTATCATATAATCCGAATGGGGTAGATGAACCGGTAACGAAAGTTGCCGTACCTGTCCATACTCTTGATTGCGACATATTTATTCTCCTTAATACATTTATTCTTATATAAATATAAAATAACAAAAAAGGGAGTGAATAAATCCACTCCCTTTCAAATCTTATGTTTTATATCTATTATCCTAAGTTTACTAATTTATATTTTGTTGAATATAATAGTTTAGCAATATTATCTAATTCATTCTGAATCCAACTTATCTTTAATTTATCTTGTTGTCTTTCATTTTCTAAAAATTTAATCAGTTTATCAAAATATGCGATTATGTTTTCTTTTGATGAATCAGTATCAATTCCGTTTACTTGTTTATAAGTTATCAAACCATATTTACCTTGATATGCTTCAATTAACCCATCTAATAGGGGTATAAGTTCCGTATAGTAAGTTTCTAATGCTAAATGTAATGCAAGAGAACCCGGTCCATTAACTCCTGTGTGGAATTGATGTGTTTGTGTTCTACTATGAAAAAAAATTGAAGCTAATTGTTCCATATTATATATTCCTTTGGTAATAAGTATATAAAAAGGTTAATTTTAAATAATTTTTGGATTTATTTTTTGTTTAGAAAATGAATAAGAAATACATTCCCTTTTAGTATCAGGTAGTTCCAATTCCCATGTTTCTGCTATTATTAGCATATCTTTATGATAATATTCCGATAGGTGGTCTTTTACAAAATCATGATGACACATTATGGTAGGATGCCCATCTAATTCATATGGAATTTCAGTATCTTTAAATCCATATGATTGTGGGGTGTATTTACTACAATATGTTTGTAAACTTTCAGTCAAATATACATCCTTTTTATAATCATTAAGAAGTAGGGTTACATTATCATCAGTTTTTAAAATTTCACGAGTATCAGTTTCTAATAAATCAAAGGCTTGGAGAATTTTATACTCACACCCAATACTATCTAATAGGGCCTTCATACTCTTAACCATAAACCATGTGTTATATATTGAATGCTCATCATTCCACACCTCTCTTACAAATTTTTCCCCAAATATATGTTCTGAGTTATAAATGTTCCCATTTAAATTGAATGCTTTGTATTTCGGATTATATATATCAATTCTATTAAAACTACTTAACATTATCAACACTACATCATTTTTAGTTATAGTTGTTTTTAAGTGCATTTCATATAATTTCTCAGCAGCATAGTAATTACCAGCCCCTGCTTGTGCACAATTATAATGTTGGTCAAAACCGGTTGCAATTATATTAGCCCAACTTGGCCAAAAGTATTTAGTGTAACTACATCCGAATGTAAACAATCTTTTTTCTGTCATTATTATAAATATTAGACACAAAAAAAGGGAGAATATCTCCCTTTAACAAATGAACAAACAAACAAAACTAATATCTTAATATTCAATCATTGATACCGGTACGTTGTATGAAGCGAATCCACCAATGACTCTCAAATTGGCTTTAGTTCGATTGATTTTAACAACCTCTAACTCTCTACCCATTAATTTGGGGTGATTTACTTTAACCGTCATACCTACTTGTAATGACAATTTCTTTTCTAACGATTCTATGGTACGTTTTTGTTTAATCAGTTCAATAACCATTTGGTTAACGTTACGCAATTCTGCTACTGATAATTTTGATAATTCTGAATAATTCATGTCTTTTATATTTTAAATTTTAATTAATCTATTTCACCGAATACTCTAATCCATTCCTCATTGGTAATTCCTGTCATAAGGAATTCTCGTTCTTCCATTGATATGTTTGGAACAATATTTTGTATTAATTCCGTTGAATTACGACGATTTTCTACTCTTAATAACTCATCTTGAGTGATATTGATATTCAATGTATGTTCAATACCGGTTAAACTGCTGATTTTTGTAATATTCATATTTTTATATTTTAAGGGTTACCAACACAACATATCTCCTGCCTTATCCCAACTTCTAGCACCACTTTCGGTTGCTTTGTGAAGTGTATTGTAATCCACATCTAAGTTGGAATTACCGAACTGGCGTTTAAGTTCTGATTTGAACTCTTTAAGGTTTTTAGCCCAAACATCGTTGAACCCACCACTTACCCAATTGAATTGGTATCGGTATTCACCTTTTGAATTCTTTAACAACCTTTCATACTTTGCTCTATGTTTCATAATTTTATATTTTATATTTTATAGTTTATTATCTCTCAATCTTATAAAGCTAATCTACAACTTTTTTTCCACATTTCCTAATATTTTAGGACTTATTTTTATAAATAAGTTGGGCCATAATGAGACCATTTAGCTGTTCCATCAAATATGTTTCCTCTACTATGTTTAGCCGGGGCTCTCCAACTGGCTGGTTTCATTAAATCACCTTTCTTAACGGGGACACCCATATGAAATCCATCAAACATCGAAACGAACGCCCATACGTGGGTTGAATCCATAATTTTCATAAATTTAGAACCCTTTTTAATCTTTAAAGGGGTATAATCACTATAATAATCACCTGATTCGTGTCTCTTTTTACGGTCTGCATCTACTTTTGCTAACCAAATTTCAAATTGCGTTTTCATATATCTTATATTTTATTTTAACCATAAATTGTAAACATAATCATAACTCACATTTAAGGTCTCTGCAAGTTTCTCAAACAATCTCTCTCTGATTACACTATCACTAACACCGATGTATCGGTAAACATCACCATCAACAATCAGTTGATTTAATAGGCCGGGAAACGTTGGGGTTTCATTCAATTCTAATCCCAATTTATCGGTTGGGAAGTTCTCTACATAATACTCTTTAATTGTGCTCATATCTTTTATATTTTATTTGTTTATCTCCTAATCTTATAAAGCTAAACTACACATTATTTATCACATTTCCAAATATTTTCCCATTTATTTTCACTTTTTTTGTAAAATTTTTTATTGATTATCAACGAGTTATAACGGGTTGAGTATCAATGAGTTATGGACATAAAAAAAGGGAAGAATTTCTTCTCCCCTTTTCTATTATTGAATCGTTAGTTTGATTCAGTTATTGATTGTTCTTTATCTAAATTAGATTGAGTTCAAATCTTTAACATAAATCTTGCCATAAAATTCTGGACGCACCATCTTCTTAGCGTAACGAGTCATAACACCACGACGAGGCGTGAAGTTAGATGGGTCGTACACTAATGGAGTCATAATCAATGGTACATATGGAGCATAAACCGCACCAGTCTCAAGGAAGTTACTTCCTTTGAATCCTAATAAGATTTCGTTAGAAGTCATATAAGGGTTCTTGTAAACTGTGTAACGAGATGCCAAAGAACCTACTTGAGATACACCAGCTGCGAAAGATGTAGCATCTTTATCCGCGTTAACTGAGAAACCAGGAATTGATTCTAAGATAGTACAAACATCTGGAGATGCAACGATGAAGTTAGCACCACCACGAAGAGTTAATTGATGAATCTTATTAGAAACTTTGTTCAATTTAACACCTAATGTTTGGAACCATGTATTTTTTTGGTATGCTAATGATGAGTTACCACCAGTCCAAGTACCATTTACTAATTCTTCACCAACTGTTGCTGACCAATATTCGGTTGTCAACGCGTTAGACTTTAACATATCTAAGATTTCTAAATCAATCTCTAAAGAGATGTATTCAGATAACATAGAAGTTAATTCAGCTTCAGCATCGATTGAATGGTATGCATTCAAATCTTGTGCCAATTCTGGTGTCCACACTGCTTTCAACTTACGAGTCTTAGCAACGATTGCCTCAGAACGTAATTCTAAGTCAACTTCAGGAATTCCTAAATCAGTTGCTGGTTCAGTTGGGTTACCATCTTCGAAATCTCCACGAGTTATAGAAGTTGGAGCCAATGAAAATTTAACTACTGCTGCGTTAGTAACTGCAGAACCAGGTGCTAAATAGTTAGCATAGAATATTACGTTTGAACCTACTACTTCAGTATGTGCAGGGAAGAATGAATCTACTCCTGAGAAAGCTGAAGCTGAGATATGGAATGAACGTACTGCATCAAAATCTGCTGCAGTTGAAATGTTTGATTTTGCAATAGTTACTTTTTTCAAAGTACCTGCTACTACCGATGCAGATAATGATGAATCATAATTTACATCTTCCCATGTTGCTGATGAAGTTACAGCGTTACCTGCTGTTACTGCAATTGATTGGTCGTTAATTGTATAAGAATATCTTCCGTCACCATAAAGACCATTTACAGCTGATTTAGTTCTACCGAAATCACCATCGAATGCAGAAGTACCAGAACCACCAAATAATGATTTACTATTAAATTTAGTAGCACCTTGTACTGCTGTTCCGTATTTGAAATCTAGATAGAATATAAGACCTGAAGGTAAGTTCATTGGTTGAACTGAAACGAATTCTTTCGCTGCAATTTCACCAAAGATTCTTCTTACTAATGGTAAAGCTACGCCAGACCATTCTTCAGAACCTGCTGAAGTACCAGTTGCGGTAGCTTCATCCAATAATTGTTTCGCTTGGTTCTCTAATAGAACTGCGATTTGAGATTGCTCTCTTTCTTTTAAACCTTCTAAAAGACCAGTTGCTTCCCATTTGCTTTTCAATTGACGTGTTTCAGCCAACATTACCGCTTGTGGGTTCTTGCCTTCCATAAGTTTAGATAAATTAAAATTTGCCATTTTATTTTTTCTCCTTTGGGGTTGTTTTTTTGTTTATTTAATATTTGCTAATTTCTTGAAACGTTCTGCCATAGAATTGCTTTCTGCTATAATTGTTTTTGGAGCAGTTGAAGCAACTTTTTTCGATGCGAATGATTCATTCATTTTAGTTTGTTGTTTTACCTTCTTAGCAGTTCCACCAATTTTCATTGATTCAGCTAATGTAGAGAAAACTAACTTTACTTCTCTAACGTTTTGAGTTCTATCTAAAGTTTCAACAACTTTATGTTTTTGCTCATTAGTTAAATCGTAAGAACGGAATAATTTGTTAGTATACAATAATTTTGCATTTAACAAGTTTACTTCGTTGATTGTAGATTTCAAAGATTTGATAACTTTGTATGCTTCTTCTAAATCAGCTTGTAATTCAGCTTTTTCTTCATCAGCACCTTCTTCCATCTTCTCTTCTTCACCTTCCATTTTTTCGTCATCACCATAACCCATTTCACGTAAGATTTCGTCTAAGTCGATTTCTTCGTCTTCTTCGGATACTGGTTCTGCTTTTTCGTCACCTTCTGCAACAGCTTCTGGTTTTTCCTCATGATAGTTTTCAGATTTTTCAGCTTCTTCAACTTTTTCCTCTTCTTCTGTCATTGGGTCGTTTTTACCATCTAACTCTTGTTCTAGTTCTCTGATAATTTCTTCTAAATCGAAATCATCATCATCCATAGATTCGGTTTTTTCTTCTTCTTCATACATCGCACCGGTTGGGTCGTCTTTAACACCATCATCATTAGCATCGTCATCGCCTTCTGCTAATGGCATGTTTTCGTCTTCTTTACCTGGTTCTGCTGTTTCTTTGTCAGTATCACCTAAATCTGTGTGTGCGTCAGTTGAGATACCCTGTGGGTCTTTATTCTCAACATCGCTAAATTTTGTACTGTCTGCATCCGATGTGTCATCTGCACCATACTCTTCAGTTACATCTGCTGTCTCTTCTTCTTCTTCCATTTCAGCGGTAAGTTTCTTAGATAAGATAGATTGTAATCTTGGAGTAAAAGCTTCCTCTAATGCGATTTTAGCATTAGCGATTGCAGTTTCACGTACGGCTTTAGCATCAGCAATTGCGTCTTTCAACAATTTTGAATTTGCCATTTGTTTTCTTCCTTTACTTTTTTTTTCTGAAAATATTGAGTGATTTTCAATCGAATTGATTAAGTTAGTTGTTCGGTGACCTCACATAAGGGTGGGTATTCATTAACCAACGGGATAAAATTAAACCTACATTGAGTAGGTTATTATACAGATAAATATATAAATGTTTACGAAAACGTAAAATTTATGTAAAATATTTTTAATCTCTACTGGTGTCTTTATCTGATTGAGGTGTTTTTTTACTAACTTTCTTTTTCTTTTTAGTAAAAAACCTAATCGTTCTATCACCATCTGCAATCTTACTAAGAGCAACTCTTTTTTGCTCTTCTCTAATTGCCTTTTGTTTTTGTAATCGTCTTTTTGTAGTAGGTTTAACGTATTCCTTTCTTTCTCTTAGTTCTAAGAGGTGTCCAGATTCCATAACCTTTTTTTTGAATTTCTTTAAAGCCTTTGCAATGTCTCCATTACGAACTTCAACTGTAATCCTTGCTAATCCGCTCATTAATTGTATTTAAATTGTGTTTGTAACTTATTTGATAATAAATATGTCTTTTATAGATTATTTGCTTAAAAGGAACAATGCTTCTTCAGCTTCTTGTTGATTTTTAATCTTTGGGTCTTTATACATATCTACTTTATATCCTCTTAACGCATTTGATAAGAATATCATATACTTAGGATGTCCTAATTTTTCTTCTAACGTAGAAAGTGAATCATAGAACGATTGCTCGTTTCCTTTATTCATTTTTTCTGCCATTTTGAATTCATCTTTATGTTTATCAATGTACGATGAAGTTGAATCTTTATATCCATATGCAGCTTCTTTATTTATTTTCTTACCTGCTTCAACTGCATCTTTATATGCTTGAGAATTTTTAGGTGATGATTTCTCACCTCTAGCTTTTTTTGCGTTAATATTAGCCCATAGACCGGGATTTTTTTCGTTTATAGCTTCTTCTAATGGCCATTGTTTTAACCACTTTAACCAATCTTTAGTATGCCAATCGTTTCTTTCCCTTGCACCTACTTTGTAGTATTTTGTAAATACATCTCTTAATTCCTCTTTGTTATTAGCAAAACCAGGTATTTTACCTGCAACATTTACAAATTCATTTGCACTAGCATAATGTTCCATTGAGTTAGATAACATATCTACTAATGCTAACATTGCTTTATCATTACCTATTGCTTCTCTCAATCCCAAACGTTCTTTCATTTGGTCTTCAGTAATTTCACCAATTTTATAGTAACGAGATAGGATATGACCCATATCTTCGTATAATCCATGTAATCTTTGGTCTAAGTTCTTTGCTTCTATTGCAACTTGGTCGAATGATTTACCTAATTTAGTTAATTCATTCATATTACGTTTAACAGTATGTGCATCAAACCAATCATCTGCTTCGTTTACCGCCAATTCTCTAGCTGCATCGGTAATACCACCCAAAGTTTCTGCTACCTCAGTAATATCTGATTTTCTATCCATCATTTCTTGATACTTGTTGTATGTAGAAACGATTTCTAAGAAATGTTTTTTTACTTCGTTAGAAAATCTTTTTGGTTCTTCACCTTCTTTAACTATCTTTGATAAACGTATCATTTATTATCTCCTATTTTACTAATTTTGCTAATTTTATTGATTCTGATTTAAATGGATTAAACAATCCTCTATTATTCACTTCCTTTTCAGTAGATGGTGCAACTTTTGCATTTTGTTGATGTTTGTTCTTTATTGGATTATATTTTTCCAATTCATCAACATTAACATTACCATCTGCATCAGTTTTAACCTCACCATATTTATCATCACCCATTCTTACAATACCAACTGTCTTAGTTCTTTTGTTATAAACTAAATCATCTTCTTTGAATTTACCTTCTTTAACCATTTTAGTTAAAGAAATTCTACCTTCATTCTTCATATATGGTTTATTATCGAATACAGATTGAATTTTATCCGCTTCTTTATGGAAACCATTCATTCTCAATGTAAATGCAATACCATCTGCTGCATCAACTCCATCCCATCCTGAAGATGCTGCTACTTTTCTAGCAAATTCATGTGTTTCATCTTGCCCACCCCAATATTCAGAACTATCTACTCCGTTAGTTCTAATATCTGCCATTTTTTCTTTAAACTTAGGGTCATCCATTGATGGATATTCTACTCTCTTCGCCCACTCTGGTTTTCCTTCAATTGCTGCAATTAATTCTCTTGCTTCACTATGAAAGTTTGAATCGGTTAGGGCTTCAACTGCTGCTTGTAACATTGCTTTTTTATATTCATCATTACCCAACTTTTGTGGAGTAATACCATATTCTTCTGCTTTTTTCTTAGTATCTTTATTTACTGATGGATTACCTGGTCTTTTCTTTTTAGGTTCTGATGTTGGTGTATCCGCTTTAGGTTCTGCTGCAGGAGTATTAAATATATTTGCGGTTGGAGTAGATGCCTTTTTAGAAGTATCTCCCCCTTTACCATCTGCTTTTGAGTGAGTTCCTGCTTTGATTGCAGAATCTCTACTATCCTTTGATTTGAACACCGATGTTTTACCGGTCTTCTTATTAGTAGCAGTAAACGTTTCTTCGTTAAGTAAATTATTTAATTTAATCATTAGTTGATGTTCCTATATTTTAAAATCCTATTGAGACTATTTGGTTATCAAATTCTATCCAACGTATTTTTAACGTTAATAGTAATTTTAAATCTGAAGGGTCCATTCTCCAATTTTTTTCTGCCATTTTCATATCAAGGATATTACCATGTACACTATCCCAAATTGTAATAATTTTACCACCAAAAAACTTTTGAAGTTCTCCAACTTGTTTTTGTTTAGCAGCATCTAATTCACCTAATTTAATTTTTTCTGCTTCGTTAATTACCCTTTTACTTTCAGTTATGACTGTTTTATGTGTATAAAGGTCTAACTTACCATCTGCTTTAATCTTAACCTCATAGTTAGTCTTACGAATATCGTTATGACCACCCTTAAAAGGTGTATCACCCACTTCTTTCTTAATACTACCCATTTCTATTTTGTTATCTCTTAGATAATCTTGTATTGAAAATGCCATATTTTATCCTTTATGCTAATTCAGTAATGATTTCTCTCATAAGGTCTTGTGCCTTACAATACTCACCACAAACTATAGCTTGTTCTTTTAATTGTCTATTTACTGATTCGTTCATCGTAACCGGTGTCATAAATGCACCATGTGTAGACGGGTTAGAAACAAAATCCCAACCAATCAGTTCAAAATCATCAGCCACTTTAACTTTACCTTCGCCCATATTAACTACCGAACCCATACCACGAGAAGAAATACCCAAAAGGATACCTGCTCTTAATAATTCTTTTAGAATGTTACCTGATGGAGTTGGTAGAATTTCTACTGTCCCACACAGGTCATCACCTTCCCAATGAATTTCTTTGACGTTATGAGAAACGTTCTTTAAGTTGATAATACCAGAATCTGGATGGTCTAATTCCCCTAATGCACGTCTTTCTTTAATAAGAACTTCGTATTTCTTTGCTTCACGCATTAAGATATCTTTAGGGTATATACGACCATTTTGGTTTTCTGCAACCGCTCTTTGAAGAATACCTTTAACTAAGGTTCTACCACTTGAATCTTCATTCAATTTTCCTTCAAATAATGTTGTTTCTATTAATAAATTTTTCATTATGCTCCCCACGTTTTTCTCTTTTTAAAGAGGTCAAAAAATATTGCAGATACTTCTCTACGAATAATATCACGAATAAGTTTTTCATCCTCAGTTGTGATTTCTTCTTTGACGATACCCCATTTTACTTTGGTTATCTCTTCGTTAATAATATCTAACAATCTTTTTCGTGTCATTGTTATTTTTTCTTTACTGATTCATTATATGCATAATAACCTATACCAGATGGAGAAACTATTTTTCCAGAACTGAATGCGTTTTCAACTTTACTTTTTAGTTTTTGTGCATCTTGTGATGTTCCAGTAGTTAAATAACTCATAACAACTTCATCACCGATAAGGAAACTAACTTCTAAAACAAAAGTAACAGGACTCTTTTTGTTAATTTTGATACCCTTTAACTTTAATGGTCCAGAGTCTTCGTTTACTGATTCGTTTGCTTTTTTACCAGCTCTTAAATCTGCTAAATCATCACCACCAATATCACCATCTTTATCAACATCTAATTTCTTTTGACCACCCACTAAGTCTTCATTCTTCTCGCCCTTGCCATTCCATGCAGAATCTATTTTATCAAAGAATGCTTTCTTTTCTTCTTCGGACATAGATGGAATTGATTTTCCAGCTTTATCTAATGCTTTTTGAAAGAATGCCTGATATTCATTTTCTTCAGTCATTACTCCTTTGATGATTTCTTTTAATCGTGTACGTGATATTTTCATTATTTTTCTATCTCCTGTATTGTTTTCGCTATGTTGATTAATCGTTCCTTTATCTTATAAATATGCCCGTGCGTTCTTTTCCAAAATGTATCGGAACTCAATTCATTCATAGTCTTAATTTGATTATACCAACGGAAAAAAGTTTCAACTTCTTTTAATTGATATTTTAATTCTCTCAAACCAGTCGCTAACTTCTTATTAGCATGCATTGATTCATCGTTTTTTAATTCTAACCAACGATTTACCGGTCTTTTTGATTTGCCTTCTGATAAACTCTCATCCATATGTTCTAAACCATATTTCATAATAGTTTTATCATCTAACATCTTACCATTAAGAGTAAACATACGTTTACCTTTGTAATAAACTGACCAATTACCTTGTGGGGTTGTATCGACAGTGATATTCTTTAAATCCTTTATACTTCTATCATTAACCTGAATAGCATCTAAGAATTTTTCTGCTTTAGGGTCTAATGCTTCGTTTACCGATTCTCTTTTATCTAATTCAAAATATATTTTATTCTTAATTTTTTGAAAAGTATCTGCAGCTAATTTTGCATTACCAACAAATCCCATTTCCAACCCAATCTCTTTAGAACGAACACCCTTCTTAGCTAATGCAAGAATTTGTGCTGCTATTGGTTTTGATACTACTTGAGTGGGAGTATCTACATGAATTATATGTTTAAAAGCTTCATTTACTGATTCTTTTATTTTACTTACATAATCCGCTACAACATCATTAACTGTCTTTTGTATCAATTGTAAGTATTTTGGGTCATTTTCAGTTCTTACTCTTATTGCGGTCTTACCTTCCGGTGTTAGTTTTAATGCTACTTTCCCATCGGCGTGTATTAATTTATAGTGTCTAACATGTAATGTATAGTTTTTAAGTTTTTCTGCTAATTTTAAACCAATCATTACATCTGCATGACCTAAT
>Ga0181358_1000272_pt1 | contig 23063 bp, 24 predicted proteins | sample Fa13VDMM110SD_FD_130096 | JGI IMG/M metagenome (GOLD analysis project Ga0181358, IMG submission 130096) | Freshwater viral communities from Lake Michigan, USA - Fa13.VD.MM110.S.D | ecosystem: Environmental > Aquatic > Freshwater > Lake | place: USA: Michigan | collected 2013-09-24 | reverse complement strand
CAAATAGATGATAGTGAAAGTTCTTTAAAAGATTTTAATGACCAAATTGAGACCGCTATTGACGGTTCTAAAAGTATTGAAAACTCTTTAGGATTGACTGGTGCTATGATGAAAGGAATGAGTAAAATTCCATTCCTAGGCAATTTACCAGGCATGGACAAGGTTTTAGGTAATGTTGAAGATAAAATAGCTGAAATTCAAGAAAAAACTGGTCAAAGTGTTTCTAAAACTAAGGCTATGGGTATGGCCTTTAAGGAAATGGGTCCTGTTGTTGGTAAAGCATTGTTTGATCCTTTATCTATGTCTTTATTTGTGTTTAAACAATTAAAAGATATTTTCTTTGCTATAGATACGGGAGCCGGGGAATTAGCTAAAGGCATGAATATGTCTTATAGAGAAGCTCTAGCTTTTAGAGATAGATTAGGGGAAGCAGCTAAAAATGCAGATGATGTTGCTGTAACAACTAAGAGAAATCAAGAAAGTTATATGGCTATTAGCCAAGCCTTAGGCGCTAATGCTGATATAAATGAAAAAGATTTAAAAACTTTTACTAAATTAAGAGAACAAGCTGGATACACTAATGACGAATTAGTAAGTATGCAAAAAATGTCCTTAGTAACAGGAAAAACATTAGAAGATACTACTAAAGAATTTTTAGGGGGGGCAGAAGCATTAGCAGCACAAAAAGGTTTAGCAATTAATGTTAAACAATTAATGAAGGAAACAGCTAATGTTTCTAACGCTACTAAATTATCATTAGTTGGTGGAGCAAAGGGCTTAGCAGAAGCAGCAGTACAAGCTAAAGCATTAGGTGTTGATTTAGGCAAAGTAAGTGACATATCAGGCAAATTGCTTAATTTTGAAGATAGCATATCAGCTGAATTAGAAGCAGAATTATTAACTGGTAAAGCAATTAATTTAGAAACAGCTCGTTTAGCAGCTTTAAATGGAGATTTAGCTACAGTAGCAGAAGAAATCAACAAACAAATAGGCGGCTCTGCAGAATTTTCTAAAATGAATCGTATCCAACAAGAAGCATTTGCTGCTGCAGTTGGTATGAGTAGAGAAGAATTAGCTAATTCATTAGTAGAACAAGAAGCATTACAAAATGTAGGTGTTAAAACAGCCGAAGAAGCTAAAAAGAAATACGATCTACTTCGCCAAACCATGACCGCTGAGGAAGCCGCTAAAGCATTGGGTGATGATCAATTAGCTACACAATATGAACAACAAAATCTTCAAGAACGTTTTAATCAAACTATTGAAAAATTAAAAGATACATTATCTACATTAGTTGATGGACCACTAGGTTCATTTATGGCTGGAATAGCTGATTTATTAAATAATGCTGAAGTATTAAAAGGTATATTCATAGCTATAAGCACTATTATAGCTACAAGAATGGTAGCTAGTTTAGCTACCGGTTTAGTAAGTATAAGAGCATCAGTATTAGGCCAACAAGCTTATAATAGAGCAATGAATGAGGGTTTAGGTAAAGAAGCAGCTTCAACCGCTTTAAAAGTAGCAGGAGCTGAGGCCACAACCTTAGGAATGGCCACAGTACCTATCATAGCTGGTATAGCAGCGGTTATGGCAGCAGTTGGTGGATTTATGGCCTTAAATGATGGTGCTGTTGACCCTAATGGTGGGTTAGTTGTTTCTAAACCTAAAGGTGGCTTAGTAGCCCAATACAATAAAGATGATTATATTGTAGGTACAACTAACAGACCTGGAGCTGGAGGAGGTGGAGGTGCTTCTATTGATTACAATCGCTTAGCAGCCGCTATGTCTCAAGTAAACATAACACCATCTGTTAACTTAGATGGAAGAAAAATATCAGACAACTCTAATACTAATACTAATATATCTGCTGTTAAAATGCAGTAAGATTAAATATTTATATTAAACATTAAAACAATACAATCATGGCCTTACTAGACAAACTAACAAAACAAGGATCTTCATTAACATCATATAATGGTGCAACTCCAACAGTAAATCCTTTAGCTACACAACAATCACAACTTCAAACCTATTCACTTAATGGTGCTGATAAAGGTTTAGTAAACACGTCTTACCAAGAGTACTTAGATGGGGTAGTAAATACGTTGCCTAACCCATCACAATTGGATTTAAACGGTGTTACACCAAACATATCGCCAAGCGGACAAGTGTTACCTTATTCAATTAATACGCCTCGTTAATGCCTTTAATTAATCTAAGAACTAATTTAAAGACTACTTCTGATTATACATCTACTGACCCTAATTTAACTTATGGTCATGATAGAAAAGATTTTGGGTCAAGTAACCAACCTTATATTGTTACCCCAATACCTGAGGGAAACGATAATGTACCCTCATCCCCGGACTTTTTATTACGTAATGGTTATTTAAACCCTATTAATTCATTAAAAGATAGCCTAAGAATAGCTAAATTCTTAAATCCAATTGGTCAAGGAACATCATGGAAGGGAGCATTGTTTGTATTAAAACAAGAATTATTAGAAAGACAAAATGTTAAAGTTGAAAATGGTTTTAAAAGAATATTTAACCCATTACAACCAGTATTACAAGCCGGAGTACTATCAATAGGGTATCATCTAAATAAACAAGGATTAAACCCTTTTGATCCCTCTTACTTTAAAGCCCAAGATAAAGCTAAAGGGTATTATGGTGTAACATTAAACAGCAATGGTACAGGACAGAATGGAGGAGAAGCTAGACTATCTATCTTGTTTAATGCTAAACAAGCAATATCTGGTTCCTTTACTAATACTTTACTCTCAAACCAACAAAAATTATATATAGAAGTATATGGTGGGAATTTAACAAACAATGATGTTTTATTTTCATATAGTGGAGGCCCAGGATCATTTTTAGGAATAGGAAAAACAGACATAAGAATTTGGAATCCTCTTGCTTTTAAAACCGAAATCTACTCAGGTTACGCAGGAACAATAACCTATTCCAATAATACTAAGGGAAAAAAAGGATATTTAGTACCTAATGGTGCTACTACTACATTTTCTTCATTCTTTCAAAGACCATTTAATGGTTATCTTCCTGGAGATGCAACTAATGGAGGGAATACATATAAAACATCTCAAACTTCATTTGCCAGAAAAAGAGGCGGAACAACCAAAATAACTAACCCAAACTTATCAATATCACCTGATCAAAACTTTGCTGAAGGAGATGATATTATAGACTTTAGTTTTGAACTAATTAGTAATGGAGATGGGAGTACTAGCACATTTATAAATCTTAGAGCATATATAGACGATTTTAGTGATAGTTTTAATGGAGAATGGGACTCATACAAGTATATGGGTCGTGCTGAACATTTTTATAGATATAAAGGATTTACCCGTGAAATGTCTGTATCATTTGTAGTACCTGTTTTATCAAGGGCAGATATGATAACTACATACCAAAAACTAAATGCACTATCATGGTTAACTATGCCTGATTACTCAGATGCAGGTATAATGAGAGGTAATTTAGCATATTTTACAATGGGAGACTATTTAAGAAACTCTATTATAGTTGTAAAATCATTGTCGTATACTCCTATTATGGAAATGGGATTTGATATTAATAGAAAAGAAGATGGTACTAAACTTATAACAACCGACCAGGAATATGTAGGTCAACTTCCTAAAGGAATGAAAGTACAATGTAATATAATTCCATTAACTCATGAAACTAGCCCTAGCATATTCTACACTCCACAAAAAGGTGAAGCATTTATAGGAAATTCAAAGCATGTTGCTAACACAATATCACTACCTGATTCTTCTAAGTTAATGACATTAACAAAATAATATGAATCGTTATCAATATATACAAATAGAAAAGAACTTAACTACAAAAGTTAGGTATTATAGAGATAATAAATATCCTACTATCCCTTTATCTGACACTGACATATACGTTGTAACATCTACTGGTGACAGATATGACTTATTAGCCCTCCAATATTACAGAGACCAAACATTATGGTGGATTATTTCAATGGCTAACAGTCTTTTACCACAAAATTCAATATTTATACCAGTAGGAACACAACTCCGAATCCCATTAGATATAAATGGGATATTAACAAGTTATAACAATTTAAACTCTTAATATGGCTGACAGTATTATAGGAGATAGTTTTGATCTTTATGTTAAAGACCAAATCATAACAAGACAATCAGTTTTAGGTTTAGGGCCAAATAATCAAGATACTGTTATATATAAAAATAATAATGGTGCTTTTGTACGTCTTACCTCAGGAGTAAATGTTGATGCTAATATAGTTAAGGGACTAGGATTAACAGGAGCAGGATATGAAGGAAATGGTTTAGCCAAACAATTCAAACTATTCTCAGCCAGAACTCAAAATGGCAGTACAGAAACTTTTACTAATGGTATAGGGTACGACAATTTATCTTCATATGGATTCTCATCAAACTCAGATTATGGTTATGTCCCACCACCTGGTATAGTATCTGCTGAAGTAAAAGCAATGAACCGAGGTTCATTACGTGAAGCTAATATTGAAATACAATGTCATAATCTTCAACAATTCCAAATACTTGAAATCCTATATATGAGATTAAAGTATAGTGTTTTGTTAGAATGGGGACATAATATGTACTATTCTAACCCAGATGGAGGTAACCCTGTAGAATTAAAACAATCAAGATTTGATTTATCTGATGAAATGTTAGATAAAACTCAATCTCAAGAAAGTATATTAAGTAAAATATCAAGCAAAAGAAAAGAATCATTTGGAAATTATGATGCATTTTTTGGTTTAATAACTAACTTTTCATGGACATTAAGACCAGATGGGGGATATAACATAACTGTTACAGCTAGATCTACAGGAGATATAATTGAGTCATTAAAGATAAATACCTCTTATCCTATTAAAAATAATTCAATCCCTGCTACTCCTGACTCTAATGAAACTCCTCCTACTATACTTCAATCAAATATTTATAAATCTTCTTTAAATCGAATATTAGCTACAATAGCATCTAAATTAACAGGAATATCTTACGCCCATGGGATAGATGAAGGCAATGGCACATATTATCCAATGCATAATCAATCACTAGCCTCAGCTACTGGGTTAAGTTATGCATTTGACAGAAGCCCAAATGTTAAAGAAATATCTCCATATTTAGTATATAATGAAGCTCAACAAATAGACTTTCCAAAGTTATCAGGAGGAGTTCAAGGTAAATCTCAATATTATATAAAATTAGGTACATTATTAAGAATAATTGAATCCTTTTTATTATACTATGATACTTCTAAAGATAAAATTGGTGGAAAACCGCCTTTATTTAAAATAGATTATAATTATGATACTAACTATTGCTTAACTTTTCCTAGACATACATCTTTAGATCCAAAAGTATGTTTAATACCTATATTAAAATCAGTAGGAGGTGCTAGTCAGTTTGTTGAACGAAAAACCGTATACACTTATTTATCAAGTACAAATAAGGGTTCTGATAATGTAGATCTACTTTATCCTAACTTTGCCGGAAATAATTATTATGGTAATGAATTTGAGTGGAGAGAAGCTCCCGTAACTGTAGATACTCCTATTGATTCCCTTCCTCAAACCATTAATATAGCATTAAACCCATCTACCAACGCAACCAAAGTATCTGAATTAGACATAATTTTTAATAACAATGCTCAAACTGATGAAACTAGGGAAGCAGGCTATGAATTAATTAATTATATTAGATTTAACAGCAATAACGCCCAAACTGTAGGTGTTGTAACCAATACCAAATATATAATCAGCCCAGATAATGGTAAAGTTGATGAACGAACTATTCTAGTATCTCCTGGGATTATAGATCCACAAACTGGAGTAGTAAGTAATGTAATTCAAGAAAGGACTGTTTGGAAAACAAGTATTGTTACACTTGAGTATGTAGACTTAACGGCTAATGCATCATTTGGAGGAAACGCAAATTTAAATGCTTCATCATATGTTTATGATGCTGTATTAAAAGATAACCCATTTAGAGAGGCTGGAGGATTTAAAGGGAAGATGATGCATATGTTAGTTAATGTAGAGTATATAGCTAAAACTTTAAGTAACTATATGAACGTAGAAACTGGAGAATTAGCATTGTATGACTTTTTAGATAATACAATAAAAGGCATCCAACATGCTTTAGGTAATGTTAATAATTTTGAAATAGTATATGATGAAGATAATAATATACATCGTATAATTGATAATACTACTATACCTGGGGTGCGTGATTCTACTAAAGGAATTGTTGTATTTAATGCTAATTTACTTCAAACCCCTAATAATGGTACTAATAATAAAATTGGAGGTAGCTTTATTAAAAATGTTAATTTTAAAACCAAGTTATCAAATAATTTTGCTACCATGACTACCATTGGTGCTCAAAAGAATGGTAACGCTGTAGGTTCTAACTCAACTATGTTAAGTAAATGGAATGATGGATTAATAGATAGAATAATAACAGATAGAGGTAATCCTAACTACACAGCCGCTGATGATACCCAAAATGTAGAATCAGTATATGTCAGAAATGTTTTAGCATTACAAGATCTTAATACATTAGTAAATCAAACTTTAGTAAGTGATAAAGAAATAGATAGTTTTAGAGGAGCAGTTAGTGACCTATTCCACACAGAGCTAGGTAAGTTTACTAATGACCCTGCGTCTTCTTTAAAAGGTGTAGGTTTTATCCCATTTGATTTAGAATTAACAATGCTGGGATTAAGTGGTCCTAGAATATATGAAGCGTATACTATAAATACTACTTTATTACCAAGTTCATATAAAGATAAAATTCAATTTATATGCACCGGTGTGTCTCATAAAATAGCAGATGGGGAATGGACAACTACATTAAATAGTATAGCTGGCCCTATACCTTCTAATAATATATATGAACCCCCTACTGTTAAAGTTAAAAATGACGCAGCCCAAGAAGCTAATGATGATAGTAATAATAATAATAATAATATAGATTTTGATAAACGTGTTAAAGGAGCTGATATAGCTAGGAGATTAATGACAGATTTAAGTATAACTAATTTTCAAGCGGCAGCTATAGTAGGTAATTTTATAGCTGAAAGTAGTTTAATTCCTGATAGAGTACAAGGAGGAGGAATACAAAGAGGATTATTAAAACTTGATGGAATAACTGGGTATGGGTACGCTCAATGGACTTTCATTACTTTACAACAAGAGTTAGCAGCTTATGCCCAATCACAAGGTGTAGATTATTTAACAACTCCATTAACTGATGAAATAAATTATGGATTCTTTATTCAACAAATTAAAGAAAGCAAAAGAGCAACCCTTTTAAGTGACTTAAAAGCAGCAACTGATATAAGAACCGCTACCGAATTAATATTAAAAAGATATGAAAGACCAGCTGACCAAAGCAATGCAGCCTTAACAAAGCGTACTAATTATGCTCAACAAGTACTTGATAATATGTAATTATTATGGCTTACTACCCTAAAAATAAAATCCAACAAAACCTCCAAACCAATGGAGGCGAGTACAAGACCATCCCTAATTACAATAATAGGATCGATGCTTTTTACTCAGGGTATTATTATAAACTATACAATGGTAAAACATATACTGGTAAGTACCCGGGAGATGGCAACAATGAAGAAATAATTTCAATTTTAACTGCTACACCTTCTCCTAACACAACTTCTCTTACCACTACCGATATTCCACCATTATTTCCTACTCCTAAAGATTATAAAGTAGGTGTATTTACTCGTTATTTTTCTAAAAAACGAAATGAATATTTATTTAATGAATTAACAAAAGACCAATATAATAATGTTAATAAAACATTATATATTTTATTCCAAATCCAATGGCAGCTTGTAGGCGACAGTGATACTACTTACACTACAAATAGAAATATGGTATTACTAGCAGAACAAAGAAATAATGTTTATGGTTTTCAAACATACTTAAAAGAGAACTATCTTCAATACTATAAATCCCCAACCCAAGATAATTTATATACAAGTGGTAAAGAATTTAAAACTCCAAATGGAGGAGAATATATAGGATTTTACCATATCCACCCGGATAAAGGACCTATGGTTGGAGCTACTCACTCTATTGATCCTCATAGTATATTAATACCTATAAATAGTACATTCCAATCTTCAACAGGATCACAAATGATGCCTAACAATATACAACCAACAAACTACTCATCAGGTGGTAGCAGTGGTGGATCATCTGGTGGCAGTTCTTATTAATATTTATATTAGAAAATAAATGGCAGAATTATTTCCACCTGATATTTTAAACCTTGGATCTTACTAATGAGTACGAGAACACCATTCCAGTGGGATAACGCGAATTTCTCTTGGAATGCGAATCCATTCCCGAATCAAAGCGTTAATCCGTTTACCTGGGATGATTGCGCGCTAATAACCGAGGTAGTAACCGCTTTAGGCGGAGGATATACACCAAGTGACTATTTTGATAGGCATCCTGATAAAAAACAGAAATTTATAAAACTACTTTGTAAAGTAGAAGGCAGAGAATACAAAGAAACTAAAGAGATACTAAATCGTAAAATACGTATATCGGACGTATCCCTAGTTGCTAAGGAAGTATTGGGAATAAACATAAAAGTAGAATTATAATGTACAAATTATTTACAGATAAACCCGAAGTATTTGAGTGTAATATTAAACTCGAAGGTGCTTCATTAAAGAACAGCTCAGCCCGATTAATTATTGAGTCTGAAGATATTAATTTAATGTTTGAAGGAACAATTAATAAAGACGGAAAATGTTCTATTCCTATTAAAAAATTAAAAGGATTACTAGAAGATAACACCTCAGGCCAAATAAAGCTTGAAGTCATAGCGGAGGATACATATTTTAGCCCATGGAAGTCAGATTTTATAGTAGATTCATCTCGTAAAGTAACTGTAGAAGTTAAATCTAACGATGTTGAAGTAATAAAAGATACTACTCCTAAAATTCAAATTACAGGAATACAAGAAGTTGATCCTGTAACTGAGCATATTATTCGAATAGTTAAAATGTTGGTTAAAGAAGATATCAACATTAAAAATTTAACTGTTAAAAAAGATAAAGTAAACAATATAATTGGTACTTATTTACAAGAAAATAAAATTGAACAAAATTATGTTCAAGACATTATAAATGGGATAGTTTCTAAACTACCTAAATAAATAAATAAAAGTTATGGCTGGACCTTTTGATTTCACAGGTCAGAATATAGAAGATAGTTACCAACGAGTCTTACAGACTGATGGTGCTTCAATATATGATGGTACTGGCTCTGCATTCACATTACCCTCTGCTTTCCCATATACTGGATCTGCTAGAATAACAGGAAGCTTAAATGTAATAGGAACAACCACAATAACAGGTTCACTACTAGTATTAAATAGTACTACACAATTAAGTGGTCCATCCCACAATGTTAGAGCACTAACAGGAGATATTAGCTTATTTGCAACTGCGAGTTTCGTTAATACGCAAACTCAACGTTTTCGTATCTATGACCCTGTATCATCAGTAGGCACATCTGATCATCTTTATATAGAAGCTAATACAACTGATGGTGGGATGTATTGGTCCCAAAATGATGAAGTAATTGCCAATTTCAATACAATAAATGGTAAATATAGTTATGGAAATTATAACTTATATGTTTCAAGTTCTGATAATAGAACCTATTCACCATCGGGGTTTGTAGGTCCATTAATTGGAACAGCATCATGGGCAACATCAGCTTCTCAAGCAATAACAGCATCTGCTGCTATAACAGTAGATGTAAATGATGTACCAGGTAACAATGCTACAAACTATTTATCATTCTTTTTAGCAACCTCAGGATTTAGACCATCAAGAGTAGCATCTACTAAATTTGTAGTGAACCCAGCTACAGGTTCAATGGGTATTAATAAATCCACTATAACAGCAGGATATAATCTAGATGTTAATGGATCTGTATTAATTACAGGATCATTAAACCAAGGTTCAGCTTCATTAGCATCAGGATTATTTTCTCATGTGCAAGGAATTGCAAACACAGCCTCAGGAATCTATTCCCATGCAGAAGGACAGAACACAAAAGCAACAGGACAATATTCACATGCTGAAGGGTTCCAAACACAAGCAGTAGGAAACCACTCACATGCTGAAGGACAGGGATATGCTTCAGGCCAATATTCACATGCAGAAGGAGGTGCAACAGCAACAGGAAATTACTCACATGCAGAAGGACAGGGAACATCTGCTACCGGAGTTGGCTCACATGCTGAAGGATATTCATCACAAGCATCTGGAGACTATTCACACGTAGAAGGAAATCAAAATACAGCTAATGCACTTGCTTCACATGCTGAAGGTATATTTACACAGGCAAATGGAGAACATTCGCATGCAGAAGGAGCTCAAACTAGAGCAAATGGAGCAGGTTCTCATGCTGAAGGAGGTTGGTCATATTACAATGACGGTGATTTTATTTACCCAGGCGGAACAGCAAATGGTAATGCATCCCACGCAGAGGGACTTAGTACATTAGCAAGTGGGGAAGGTTCACACGCTGAAGGATATTATACAACAGCTAGTGGTGGTGCATCTCATGCTGAAGGATTATGGACTGTAGCTTTAGGATCATACCAGCATGTTCAAGGGCAATACAATGTATCCTCATCTGCACAAAGTGCATTTATAATTGGAAATGGTACATCAAATAGTGCTAGATCAAATCTAGTCTTTGCAGCAGGATCATATGTTCAAATATCAGGATCATTAGTTGGACGAGTATTACCACTAACACCTGTATCAAACACAGCCTCCCTTAACTTATCAGGAAGTAATTTCTTTACTATATCATTAACTAATGGGGTAACTACATTATTAAGTGCTAGTAATGTGACCCCAGGCCAGACTGTTAACATCAGAGTTACACAAGGAAATGCAGGTACTGGAAAATTAGCATTCACACCAATATTCAAATCAGGATCATTCTATACCGGATCAGCAATAGCTAATGCAGTTGATATTGTTACTTTAATTTCATTTGATTCATCATCACTCTACTTAACTGCAATCACAAATTTAGTATAGTATGTTTACACCGTTTGCATTTATACGAAATCCTACAGCAGCTGCAGTTGTGTTTGATCCTGATGCTCAAGCATTTATCACAGCCGCAGGTATTACTAATGCTACTCAACAAACAGCTACTAACCAATTAGTTTTAGATTTAAAGTCTTATTCTTTATGGGATAAAATGAATGCGATATATCCATTTGTTGGAGGCACTGCAACAACACATAAGTTTAATCTTAAAGATCCAAGAGATTTAGACGCAGCTTATAGGATAGTTTTTAATGGTGGATGGACTCATAATGCTAATGGCATTCAAGGTGATGGTAGTACAGCATATGCTGACACTAAAGCAGCAATGAATACAGTTGCAATACCTGATAGATTAAATCATTGGAGTGCATATATTACAATGACTGGTATAGGGGAAAATGTTGGGTATAATGGTCTTTACGACGGTAATATGTTTGGTTTTAGTAGTAACTTTGGAAAGCGTGTAGGTTTACAAAATTTTGCAGTAGCAGTTCCTGAAACAACAGGATTCTGGAATGGTACTGTTACTAGCACTACTAATGCTGTTTTATATAAAAATGGTACATCTGTATATAGTATCGCTAACCCAACATCAATGGGATCATATATCTTTTATTTAGGAGCGCTAAATATTAATGGATCACCAGGTACTTATAATACATCAAGATTTGCCTTTGCATCTTTAGGAGGTGCATTAAATGCAACTAATGCTGCTAATCTACGTACAGCAGTACAAGCATTCCAAACAACATTAGGGAGACAAATTTAATAATATGAAAATAACAGATATACAACCAAATAATCCAACAATATATGTTGGGATATTGACAGAAGATCAAAAAAATCAATTAATAGATCAATTGTTTGCACCTGATAGTTACTTTAACGTAGTGCAAGATGCAAATAGTAATTGGTTTATATCAACTATACAAATGATAGATTGTGTAAACCCTGATTTTTTATGGGTAAAAGATTTAGATATGATTGAGTATGTAGAAGCATCTCGTAATCTTCCTTTTAACTCAAATTACTAAATAGTTTATATATTTATAATAAACCTGGAAAGTGAAAGGTAAAAATTATGGCAAACGAATTTAAAATTAAAAATGGTCTTGTTGTAGACCAAGGTGGAGCTACTATAACTGGCTCTGTAACTGCTACTAGCGGTTTTACTGGTTCATTACAAGGAACAGCATCATTTGCTTTAACAGTTGCTGGAGGAGGTGGAGGTGGAGCAGCGTTCCCGTTTACAGGATCAGCCCAAATCACAGGATCATTAGGAGTTACAGGTTCAATTAATGATTTACTTATTGGAAAAGGAAATGGAACTGGTAGTATTACAAATGTTTCAATTGGCGCTACAACAGCATTTTCTTCAAGCATAAATGTTAATGCTATTAATAATATTGCTATTGGTAGCAGTTCATTACAAAATCTAAATAGCGGTTCAAATAACATAGCACTAGGACAATCAGTATTACTTAGTAATACATCTGGAAGTAGAAATATAGCATTAGGACTATCAGCATTACTTAGTAATAATACAGGGAATAATAATGTAGCTATAGGACTTAATGCTTTAAGAGGCAATACTACATCTAATAGTAATGTAGCAATAGGATATAGAGTACTACAAACTGGATCACACTCTATTAGTGTTGCTATTGGGTATAGAGCAGGAATGCGTGCAACAGGTAGTAGTGCTAATATTTTTATTGGACCTAATGCAGGATATGGAACTGGTTCTCTCCAAAATAATAAAGGGGGGAATTTTTTTAGTAATAATTTAGCAATAGGAAATGGTGCTGGGTCTAATGTAGGAGCAAAATATACTTATGTTTATGATTGTCGCTTGGATTATGATGGTAATCTTTACAAATATGGCGCTCCAACAGTTACACTAACCAATCAAAACATTTTTTTAGGAAGTAGTGCTGGCTCTGGTATAAAAGCTGCTACTCCAACTAGTTGGCCTAATTTTAACGCAAAACAATGTAATAGTAGCTATAATGTAGCGATTGGAAGTTGTGCTTTAATATTTAACCCATACTCAGGAGGCAATATAGCGATAGGAACATCAGCTATGAGAGGAACTGGCGCACTTACTTCTGGTAGCCATAATATAGCAATTGGTGAATACACTTTAGGTAGGACAAAAACAAGTTATAATATAGCAATTGGTTTTCGTGCTTTAAAGTGTAATTATACTGGTGTTTATAATATAGCAATAGGAAAAGGTTCTTCTTGTCTTACTACTACTGGGGGTAATAATACATCTATCGGTAAAGAAGCTTTAAGATCTAATTATGCCGGTAACCGTAATATAGCAATTGGTACTAATACTTCTGCTCTTTTAGGTCAAGCTTGTTGTATTAGTAATGATAATATAGCTATAGGAGTTAATGCTCACCTTAGAGCACAATGTGTATGTAATAATATAGCAATAGGTACTTATGCTTTATGTTATAGTAGGTATGGAGGTAGTAATATAGCAATTGGTACTTGTGCTTTAAAAGGTAATTGTAGTGGTACTGGCAATATAGCAATTGGTTATTGCTCTTTATTTACTACATGCGCTGGAGGTACTAGCAATATAGCAATAGGAAACCAAGCCTTATTAAGATCTACAACTGGAAATAGCAATGTGGCTGTGGGTATTAATACTTTACAACAAACTACAACTGGGTTCCGATCTACAGCAATCGGAGCTCACACATTACGTGAAAGCACAATAGCTACTGGTAACACAGCTATGGGGTATAGTACTATGATTTGTAATACAACTGGAATTAGTAATGTAGCAATAGGTTCACAAGCTATGTCTAGTAACACTTCAGGGAGTAAAAATACAGTAATAGGCACATATGCTATGAGAGGAAAAACATTAAATAGTCTCACAATAGCTATAGGATACTCAGCTTTTTCAGGATCTAGTACCTGTGTTACCTCTCATAATATAGGTATTGGAGCATATACTAACTTTGCTCTTAATACAACCGGATCAGTTATTATAGGTCGATGTGCTACTTCAACTGCTAGTAATCAATTTGTAATAGGTAGTACAGTTAATATAGTCGGCCCAGTTACTACAGAAACATGCACAGCTACAAAAACATGGTCTGTTGTAATTAATGGAGTTGCTCAAAAAATTCTACTTGCTTAAAAAATAATTTGGATATTTAAAATAGAATATATATATTACAATAAATAAATGTTATGGTACAAAAAGTTTTTTTTAATGCATCTATGCCTAGAGCAGGATCAACTCTGATTCAAAATATATTAATGCAAAATCCTGATATTTACTCAACACCTACTAGTGGTGTAATTGAGTTTTTATTAAATGCACGTTCTGTATATACTGCTGGAGAAGCATTTAAAGCACAAGATCAAGAGATTATGAAAGCAGGATTTAAAAACTTCTGCAAAACTGGTTTGTATGGTTTCTTTGATGGTATAACAGATCGTCCTTATATAATGGAAAAAAGCAGAGGATGGTTAGGTCATTTTAATTTTATTGAGTTTTTTACTGATGAAAAACCTAAAATGATTGTTATGGTACGTGATTTACGTGCTATGTTTACCTCAATGGAGAAAAATTTCCGCAAACACCCAGACAAAGACCCAATGATTATTAATGGTGTTGAGTTAAAAAACATGACAACTGCTGCTCGTGTAGATCATTTTTCAGTTGCTCCCCCAATTGGTCCTTCAATGGAATGGTTATCTGAAGCAATTCACCAAGGAATAGATAAAGATATTTTATTTATACGATTTGAAGATCTAACAGCGGACCCTGAAGTAGAATTAAGAAAAATATATGAGTATTTAGAGCTACCATATTTTAAACATGATTTTAACAATGTAGAACAACTAACACATGAAAATGATGTTATACATGGTATTTTTGGAGACCATACTATACAACCACAAGTAAAACCAGTAAAAGATAATTTTATTGAAATACTAGGAAGAGAGCAATGTGATCGTTTACGCCAACATTATGATTGGTATTTTAAAGCTTTTAATTACATTTAATAATAAAATATAATGGAACCAACCCCACTACCAGAAGAAATACTACAACAAGGGATAGAAAAAACACCTACCCTAGAAGAAACACAACAAAGTATTAGAGCAGCATTTGACTCAGTTAATCTAATTAGCAATGAAATTACTAAAGAAATAACAGAAGATATTAAAAATAATATAAAACGTAATTATCAACATCTTGAATTAATGTTAACAAAAGATTGGTTTGCAGCAGGTTGCACTGAACAACAAGTTATAGACATTAATGCATCTATTGCAGCCGGGAAAGCATACGGAGTATAAAACCAAAACTAAACAGTTATGATATATTGGTTTACAGGCCAACCAGGTCATGGTAAAACAGTCTTAGCAAATGCCTTAAAACAAGAGTTAGATAATTCATTTCATATTGATGGAGATGATTTACGAGCTATATTTGATAATAAGGATTATAGTGAAACTGGTCGTCGTAAAAACATTGAGTTAGCCCAACAACTAGCTCATTTTTTACATAATAAAGAATATAATGTAGTTGTATCTTTAGTTTCCCCATATCAAGATCAACGAGAAGCTTTTAAAAGTAAACTTGAGGACAATATAAAAGAATTTTATATTCATACTACTGAAATACGAGGTCGAGAAAATTTTCATGTTGAAAACTACGAACCACCTACTGAAAATTATTTAGATGTAGATACTACAAATATTACAGTTGAAGAATGTTTAAATAAAATAAAAAGTTATGCAGAATTGGGATAAAAAAATACATGTACAATCATCATTACCTCCAAAAGAAGGACAATATGTAATGTTTGTTGGTAGATGGCAACCATTACATAAAGGACATCAATCTTTATTTCAATTAGCTTTAGATGAAGGGAAAAATATTTTAATTTGTATTAGAGATATTCAACCTGATGAGAAAAATCCATACAGTGCTGAGGAGGTAAAGACTAATATTGAAAACCATTATTTAGATATGGAAAATAGAGTTAAAGTTATGATTATACCTGATATTTGTTCTATTGAATTTGGTAGAGGTGTTGGTTATGATATTATTGAACGAATACCACCCCAAGAAATACATGATATTTCAGCAACTAAAATAAGAGAAGAATTACGATTACAAGGAAAGTTATAATGGATAAAATTAAGAAATTTCAAATTAGATATAATACACATTCAACATCTGAAGATACTAAATGGAGATTGATTGAGGATGGGGATGAAATACTAATTGCGAATATTATTATTGATGGCCACACATCAACAACTAAAGATTGGGTACCTGAATTAAATGAATATAAATGGCATATTAGTTGTAAAGGCCATTGTGTTGTAAAAGATAACACAGCCTATGTAACAACAGTAAAAGAAGAAACTGTTTTCCTTAGACATATCCTAAAAACAATATCATATAGATTATTAGGCACACTAACAACAGTGTTAGTAGCTTATGGATTAGGAGCATCTATACAACTATCCTCTTTATTAGGTATAGGAGAATTACTTATAAAACCAATTATTTACTTTTTTCATGAGCGAATTTGGTACAAATATATTAGAATAAAAAACAATAAATAACATGGAAGAAAAATATATAGTTTGGCATATTGAAGGTGGATTAGGCAAAAATGTAGCTGCTACCTCACTAATATCTAGTTTACAAGCAAAATACAAAGACAGAAAAATTGTAATAGTAGCATCATACCCAGAAATATTTTTAAACCATCCTGATGCTTATCGAGTTTATAAGATGGGTTCTACTCAATATTTTTATGATGATTATATTCGAGATAAAGATACATTAATCTTTAAACACGAACCATATTTTGAAACACAACATATTTTAAAAAATAAACATTTAATTGCAAATTGGTGTAAATTAATGGATATTAAATATGAGTTTCAAACACCTCTTTTAAATTTTAATTTTGTCCAACAAAGAAATACTTCTGGGTGGGAAAGAGAAAAACCAATTTTATTAATTCAAACTAATGGTGGCCCGTTAAATAGTAATTTAGAATATTCATGGGCAAGAGATATACCATATATGATCTCTAAGCAAATAGTAGATAAATACAAAGATACACATCATATTATTCAAATATGTAAGCCTACATCATTAAAACTTGAAAATGCAGAAGTAATCGACCAACCACTACAAGCAATGAATTTATTCTCGTTGCTAGCAGTAAGTGATAAACGAGTACTAATTGATTCAAGTCTCCAACACGCTGCAGCAGCAATGGGTCTAGAATCAACAGTTCTTTGGGTAGGCACATCTTCTAAAAACTTTGGATATTCTATACATAAAAACATAGAAGCAAACCCACCTACAAACACTGTGAAACTTGTAGATTCTTATTTGTTCGATTACTCATTTGAAGGTGTGGCCTATGAATGTCCATATTTTAGTTTAGATGAAATGTTCGATATTCCTAAAATACTCAAAGATATTTAATATTTATAATAAACAAACAAATAAAACAATGGCAGTACAAGTAACCGGATTTTTTCAAAACCCACAAACTGGGTTGATTTACGAATCTCCTCTATTAACATTAACACCACACCTTCAATACGCAGGTCGAATTGCAATGGATGTATTTATTGCTAACAATGGTGCAATAGGATATCAAAATATTGATAAAGCTACTTTAACATATGATGCTACAATCACAGATCCATACACTCAATTAATTGATGCTTTAGATACTTTTGTAATTGATAATCTTAAAGATGCTAATGCTATTAATAGTGCTTCTGTATTTACAAAGTATACCCCACCTGCTCCTACCCCAGAATCAACTCCTGAAGAGCCAATAGTTTAATAAATGGCAGAATTTTTTCCATTTGACGTCTCCTCAATAGGATCCTACTCAGGGTCCTTTTCGGGGTCTTTTTTTGGAAACGGAAGTGGAATTATAGGGATAAGTTCCTCTAATGCTATATCTACTTCTTATGCTTTATCTGCTTCATTTGCTGCAAATGGTGGCGTAACCCAACTTTTAGCTGGTACTAATATATCCTTATCACCAGGGACAGGAAAAGGACAAGTTACAATTAATTCAACAGGAGGTGGATCAACATTCCCATTTACTGGATCCGCTTTAATAACTGGTAGTTTAATCCTAACAGGCTCATTAAATGCTACTGGTTCTGTATTTCTTATAAGCTCTAATACTAATATAGTATCTTTACCTGCTTATGTTTCTAATGATTTCTTTTTAGTAAGAAACACTACTACATCTCTATCTATAAATAGTGGAGTACAAATTACTTCATCTGCTAATACACCTTTACAAGTATTAGGTACTACTAATAATAATTTATTACAAGTATCTCAAAGTGGAGTAGTAATATATGCTACTTCATCTGTAACCCCCACAGGTACCGCTCCTAACGGAGCACTTTTATTTACATCTTCAAGTCTTTTTATAGGACTAGATTAACATAATATCTTTTATATATATTTATAACAAAATTAAAACATAAGAAATGGCAACTTGGAAAAAAGTTATAGTCTCCGGATCAGCAGCTGAACTATTAAATGTAACAGCTAGCAGTGGTATACTTGTAGGTACAAATCAAGTAATAACAACCTCAGCAACAACAACTAAATTATCTGGTTCATTCAGTGGGTCATTTTTTGGAGACGGGTCAGGATTATCTGGAGTATCAGCTACATTCCCTGTAACTGCTAAAACAGATTTAGCAACTACAGATCAATTCTTTATTAATGATGGTGCTAGTAAGTTTGTAACTTATGGTAATTTAGTAACAGACTTAGCAGGCGCAGGTGCTGGTACAAGTAATTTAACTACAGGTGATGCTGGAGATAGTTTAGCATTAACTTCTCAAATTACAGTAACTGGAGTAACCGCTTCATTCACTGGTAATTTAACAGGAACAGCATCATTTGCTACAGCAGCAACAAGTGCTTCTTACGCATCTTCAGTTGATAACCTTACAAATGCTATTACTAATAATGCTGATAATAGAATATTAACAGCAACTGGTGGTGGAACTATTAATGGTGAAAGTAATTTAGCATTTGATGGTACTACTTTAACTGTAACAGGTAATGCTACAGTAACAGGTAACTTATCAGTAGCAGGAACAGCATCATTTACAAACACTGATAACTTAAATATTAGAGATAAGTTTATTTTAATCAATAGTGGATCAACTACATTAGCAGATTCAGGATTAATAACACAATATAATGCGGCAGGATCAGGATCAGCATTTTATTTAGATGCAGGTACAGCTAATGATAATGGTATATATGGTCGTTTTGCAGTAGCATTTGATGCTGTAGGAACTTCAACATCATTAACTCCTAGTGAGTATATGGTGACAGCAAAAATTAATCAAGCTTCAAACCCATCAAATACAGTTCCTCCAACATGGGGTACAGGATCAAATGGATCTGGTAATATGTGGATTACAAATGCTGGAGATATTTTCATTTACGGATAATAAAAAAATAGAAAAGTTATGTCAATGTTTGACGATCTCAGAAATAAACTTCAACCAACAGAAAAACAGGTTGACACTAATAAACTAAACCAACAAGAATTAGAATATCTGCTTACCATTTTAAAAAATGTAAATTTAAGAGGAGAGCAGGTTGAAATGTTCTATGAATTAGTTTTGAAATTACAAAAACAATATTTAGATTATCCATCTAAATAATAATAAAAATAAAAAGTTATGGATTTATTCGCAGTAGATTTTGGTTTTAACGAACTACAATTCCTTAGACAATCATTAGATTTAGTATCAATTAAAGGCACAGATGCTAAATTCTTAGCTAGCCTTCAAATTAAAATTGAAGCTGAATTAGTAGAAATACAAAAAATGTTAACTCAACAAGAAGTAGAGAAACAGGCTGCACTTCAAGAAATTGTTGAAAGAGAAGAGAAGAAAGCTAAAAAGCAGTCATCCAATACTCCTTCGTAATATTTATAATAAACATTTGTTGTTGGCCGAAAGGAAGTAGGCATATACATGGCATAAATGTATGTATCTAACCACAACTATATAATATTACTATGCCAAACTGGAAAAAAGTCATTATATCCGGATCGGATGCAGTTTTAAATTCTGTCACAGCCTCATTTACAGGTTCATTAACTGGTGCTTTAATAGGTACAGCATCTTGGGCAACTAACGCTACAAACGCTGTAGTAACTGCAACGATATCAAACACTGCAATGTATCTTGGTTTGGCTTCTACGACAGGAGTTACGGGTATATTAGCAGATACTTCAGGTATTACCTACAATCCTAGCACTAATACGTTAGGAGGAACATATACTTCAACCGGTACTCATAGAGGAACTTTTGAAGTAAATTCAATCAATACGGCAGGAACCTACTATCCAGTATTTGCTGGTGGCGCCGGCGATACTATACTATATGCAGATGGCGATGCTACTTTTAATTACAATCCAGGTGGAAATAGATTAAGTGTAGGGGCTGTTAGCGCTACTTCATTCACAGGATCATTTACAGGTTCACTTACTGGTGCTTTAACTGGAACAGCATCATATGCGACACAAGCTTTATCAGCCTCATATGCACCTGGTGGAGGAGCAGCATTCCCATTTACCGGCTCCGCTCTAATAACAGGTAGTTTAGGAGTTACAGGCTCAACTTCAATACAAGGAACATTTAATCAAGGCTCAGCTTCAATTGCATCAGGATTATTCTCTCATGTACAAGGATTTACTAATACAGCATCAGGAATTTATTCACATGCAGAAGGTGCTGAAAATAAAGCAACAGGATCATATTCACATGCTGAAGGATATTTTACAATAGCAACCGGACAATATTCTCACGCAGAAGGTGGTGCTACTAATGCAATTGGAGACTGGTCACACGCCGAAGGAGAAGGAACTCAAACTTTTGGATTTTATTCACACGCAGAAGGTGGTTTTACAATAGCAACCGGATCATACTCACACGCAGAAGGTGCTGAAACTCAAGCACTTGGAGACTACTCACACGCAGAAGGCAGTAGTACAATAACGATTGGAACTTATTCACACGCAGAAGGAGTAACCACTCAAGCAGTTGGAGATAATTCTCACGCAGAAGGTCGAGATACAATAGCAGCTGGAAATGCATCTCACGCAGAAGGACGAAACACAGTAACATCTGGATCCTACTCACATGCTGAAGGAAAAAGTACACAAGCAATTGGAGAAAGTTCACACGCAGAAGGACTAGGTACAGTAGCATTAGGTGACTATCAACATGTCCAAGGACAATATAACATATCATCATCAGCACAAAGTGCCTTTATTATAGGAAATGGAGTTGATGCCTCTACCAGGTCAAATCTAATATTTGCTTCTGGTTCACAAGTACAAATCACAGGATCATTAATAGTATCAGGTTCAAGTACTTTTACAAACATAGGACCAGCTATATTTTCTGGAAGTGTGAATAGTCAAGGTGGTTTTACTGGGTCATTACAAGGTACTGCATCATTTGCTACAACGGCTTCATTTGCCTTAGCAGTAGCAGGTGGTTTATATACACTTACACAGTCTGTACCTGGAACTGTTGTAACAAGCGGTACACCAGTTATAAGTCTTACTGCAACTATACCTGCTAATACAATAGGATCAAGCGGTACAATAGAATTTATTGCTAAATTTTTTGGGGCAGGTGGTACAGGTATTGGAAGCCTATATGTCAATACAAGTAATACAATAGTAGGAGCATCACTATTAGCAACAGGAACTAGTGGTTTTCCATCAGCAGGATTTGGTATGTTAGCAAGAACAATGAATTATACAGGTAGCTTAATTAGAACTTTAACCGCCGCGTCTAATTTCCCATCGGATTATACATCTACAGGTATTTCATCAGTTTCTTTTAACCCAGCTGTGACTAATTATTTTCTTTTTACAGTAACTAATGGTCCTGCATATGCACACTCTTATAGAATAACAATATATTAATATGGATATACTAAATTTAACAAAAATTCCAAATGGTTTTACTATAGCAGAAAAAGGAGATTTGATTTATCTTTTTGAATCATTTATAATAGATGAGTCTGGCACAACAGTAAATTATGTGTTCTTTAATAATGAAGCAGGTAATTTTGGGACTAATCAAGGAATCATATTTTTAAATACTAACTGCTCTATAAATGGTATTGTATATAATTCTATAGATAAATTTTCTACTGAGCTGTATAAATAATTAGGCTTACAAAATCTTTATTACTATATTACTAGAAAATAAAGGTTATGTATTGGTTAGTAGAAACTAAAGATCAATTAAGAGAATTTTTTAATCAAGACTATAAAGAAGTCTTTGTTGAGATTATTCCCTATCATAACCATATTCATCCTGCTTTAAATGATGTATGTTTAGTCTATATTAGACCAACTTATGATTCTAAAGGATATATGTTTTGTATTGACCACAGTGAAACAATGTCACTTGGAAAAACATACCTTGAAAAGTTATTAAAACATATAGATACAGTTTATGTTAGGGATAAAAAATCATTTCTATACTATTTTCAATTAAATAAAGTAACAGATATTTCTTCTATTAAACATATAGAAACTCCATCTGAACCTGTATTTGATATCTTTTATAGAAAGCATCCTAATAAAACGGATATTAATAAAATAATTCCAATAGTTAAGCATTATGAGGTTTGTGAGAATATTTATACTCAACTCCAACAAACACTATTGGACCCAAAACCAGAATATGTTAAATTCTATAATAAAGGTGCTTTAGCATTTTTTGGGATTGAAAAAAACGGAATTAAAATTAATGAAGACAAGTTTTACAAATACTATGAACCAAATAATAGCT
>Ga0181358_1000271_pt1 | contig 23149 bp, 36 predicted proteins | sample Fa13VDMM110SD_FD_130096 | JGI IMG/M metagenome (GOLD analysis project Ga0181358, IMG submission 130096) | Freshwater viral communities from Lake Michigan, USA - Fa13.VD.MM110.S.D | ecosystem: Environmental > Aquatic > Freshwater > Lake | place: USA: Michigan | collected 2013-09-24 | reverse complement strand
TGAGGACCTCGTAAAGGAGTCTCTCGGCAAGAAGGTTGAGAAGAACACAGAAACCAAGAAAAAGCCAAGTACCTCTTCTAAGCTCACCTCTGCACCGTCAGCGCCGGCCTCTAAGCCTGCAGCAACAAAATCAAGTGCACCATCACCATCAGCCTCTCCAGCGCCTTCTGCACCGTCTCCTGGCGGTGCACCACCCACTCCTAGCCCAAGTGGTGGCGGCGGAATGGGCGGCGGTGGAGGAGGAGGAGGCGGAGGTGACGCTACTCCAGCCAAGTCTGAAGTACCAGAGTCTCCCATAAAGCAGGAACCAATTGCTGGAATATCTCCCGGAGCAGCTATGCCAGAACCCCCACCTGAGACTAAATCAGGTGCGGCGATTGCATCTGCCTCAGGTCAAGCATCAATGCCAACGCAGATAGCTGGTAATAACAGCATGTCTCCTCCAATGCCGTCTACTATGCCCACGTCCAAGCCTAATGCCACGGGTATGGGGGATGTGCCAGAACCAACCTATATGAATGCTGGTGATCTAATCAAGGGCATCTACTTTGGCTCAGTTGCTGGAGCCATGGCATGATCGAACTCGACAACGATACCCAATCATCTATTGTCAATAGATTTGGAATGGGTAATAGTGACAATGTCACAGCTTCGCGCGAAACTATTACGCAGCTATCAAACAGTTTCACAGCCCTTCAGAATGCTCTTATTGCTATTCAGACTCACTCAGGTAATATTAAGAAGATTCAAAAGGCTGTAATACAAGGTACAAAGGTCGAGTCTGCAGAGACAAGACTGGAGAATCCAACTGCGCGACTTGAGTCCGGAGCTTCAGCATCGGGCGGCGCTGAGGGTATTGAATCTCTTTTACCACAAATAACTCAAGCTCTTGAGCAATTAGGGAAGTCTGTAGAGCAGTTGAATCTAAATGCTCAAAGCCAACCTATGGGTGGAATGGGTATAGGCAGAGGTAGAGGTCCCAGTCTCAAAACTATAGGTAAGATTGGATTGGGTGTAGCTGCTGCTGGTGCAGTTGGCTATGGTGCCTACTCGTTAATGAGTGATGATGAGGAAGAAGAGGTCAAGCCTAAACCTAGAACTGCACCACCTGCTCCTCCTCCAACACCTCCAGCTCCATCCCCAGCACCTGCTAGTGCCAAGCCGTCGAGTCCTGCTGCTGAACAAAGCAAAAGCGAAAAAGCTACACTCAAGGCAATTGATAACGCTGGGAAGAAGAAGATTGCTGAGAAGGAATCTGCTCCCCAACTAACTCCTAATGCCAAGTCTTATACGGATGGCCTGCTTGCCACTATACAAGGTGGTGTGCAAGGTGCTGGAAACAAAGCGAGAACGTCCCAGCAAGCGTTGGCAACACCTGTAGGACAGGAAACTCCGTCAGGAGGCGGTGATGGTGGTGGCATTGGAAGTGTAGAACCACCAACAGGCGGTAACGCTAGCATCGTATACCAAACCGGTAAACAAATGGGCTACGACGATTATATGTCGATAGCCTTCACTGCATTGGCTGAAAAGGAGTCCGGACTCAAGCCTATTGCAGAAAACATGAACTACAGTGCCACAAGAATGAAAAGCATTTGGGGCAAAAAGTTCAAAAGCATTGATGACGCCAAACGTTATGAAAAACAGCCTCAGGCACTCGCTAACTACGTGTATGGAACAGTTAATGGTAACAGGGGCGGCAATGATGGCTGGAATTATAGAGGTAAAGGTTTCAATCAATTAACCGGCCGCGGTAATTATGCTTCTATTGGTAAGAAGATAGGCGTTGATCTAGTAAGCAATCCAGACGCACTATTATCTGTACCAGTTGCATCTAGAGCGTTCTACGCTTTCTATGAGGGCAACCGAGTACTGAAGGGCAAGAAATCAGCTAGTAGTCAGCAAGAAGCAAACAGACTCGTTACCGATGCAACAGGTGGAAGAACAGGATTCAGCTCTGGGTCAGCTTTCGGTCAAGAAAACCTTGCTAAAGTAAATGCGTTTTCTGCTAAGTATGCTGGCGGTGTGCCTTCAGGTGGAGCTAACATAGGTGGCTTCGGTGGTGGTGCCAGTGGTGGTGGTTCAAAAGGAACTGGCGGTAAAGATATTAAGAATACCGACAATATTAATCAATCAATTAAAGGTAAGAACATCTGGGACTACGCTCGTAAGAACGGATCTGATATTGATTATGATGGTCTGAAGCCTGGAATGAAAAATAGATTCCTGGCCATGGCTATTGAATACAAACAGAGGACAGGCTCAAAGATAGCCATTAACTCTGCTAATAGAACATATGCTAAGCAAGCTGCAATATTTAAACAAATGGGCCCAAAACGCGCAGCGCCTCCTGGTAGATCTAAGCATGAGAGTGGTGTTGCTATTGATATCAACAGTACAGATGGCAATGCTACCCATAAGATGGGTCTTCTCAAGAAGTATGGGTTCTTTAGACCTTATCCAAGTGAAGCGTGGCACGTTGAGCCCATCGAAGCAGCCAAAGTTAGAGGCCAGACTGATAACCCGTACACTCCTGGTTCGCCTATTGCACAGCCTGGAAAAAGCGGTAAGCCTGTCCTTCAGAATGACTCAGGACAGACAAAGCGTGTAACAGAACCATCACGACAATTGGGACCTCCTTCTGAGGGGATTGCTATCCAGCAAAACGTAGGAGGACGTCAAGTCGCTACTACAGTGGTTCCTGTTCCTGTCAGTGGTGGTAACGGACCTACTCCTGGACCTGCTCAGTATCTGGCTGGTATACCAAGCGCAAAGCGTCCGAGCCCACAAAGCAGAAACCCTGTACAAGAATACAGAGCATACTTCAACGCAGCATAAAAAAGGGGGACCGAAGCCCCCCTTTTCTTCAGTCTTCGTCTGCCAGAGACTTGAAGAAGTCTAGGCCGACATCATCGTCGTCATCATCTACTGCCTGAGGCATCGGCTTCACCTCTGCTGCCTTGAATGGCGGAGGAGATGCAAACCCATGATCAACTTCCGGCTTATAAGAAGCTGACTCACCCATGCCAAGAACCTTATTAAGACGAGTCTTTAGCTCATCATAGCTCTTGAAGTTCTTGGGGTCAATGATCTCTGCAAGTGAATGTTGAGACTGCCAGATGCGCTCGAGAGCGTCATCATCCTCGAGAAGAGGAGCAGCTGAAGAGAACTCAGACTTGTCGTAATTGCGATAGCCTTCGATCTTGCGGATCTTCAGCTTGAAGTCTGCACCTACCCAAAGATCAAATGGGTTGACAGGCTTCTCATCCTCGAACTGAGGATTCATCATGTCGTTGATCTTATCGAAGATCTTCTTGCCATACTTGAACAAGAATACCTTGCCTTCGTTCTCAGGCTTAGCAGGATCCTTGACAACGTAGATGTTCGAGAAGAACGAAAGCTGACGCTTCTGCTTACGAACAATCTCCTTGTCAGAATCGATACCCGAGTTCCATAGCTTGGTATTCATCTCACCAACAGGATCGGGCTTACCAATCGTCGAGAGTGAGTTCTCAATGTACCAGCCACCATTGCCCTGGAAGCCATGCGACCACATGCGGACAAAGGGAACATCTTCGTTAGGGGATGCAGGAAGGAACCGAATCACTGCGTAACCATTACCAGCTTTATCAGCTTGAATGGTCCAGTAGCGATCGTCCTTGTTATTGCCACCCCCTGCTGGGGCCGAGAGCTTCTCGAGCTCTGAAGTGAGGCGATCGAGATTGCCACCACTACGCTTAAGGTCTGCGAATGAACTTGTCATATATTTCTCCGTATTGTTTCGTATGTTGTTGTGTACTTGTCATGTCCACTTAGATCATTATATACATTTACGTATATTTTACAACGGCAATTTTGCCGTTCTAGGAAGAAGATTTAGATCTTCACCCTCATTTTGAACAATAGCTCTAATCTTGCTATTGTTCTTTATAATGGATGCAGCAGTCTCTATCTCGAGACTATTAATCTCACAGTAGTGAACTACTGCATCCATATAACTCACGTTAAGCTGGCACACCAACTTCTCAATTTCTACATAAAATGTTTGTGGTGAGAGCTTTGCAATCATTGTTAATCAACCTCTATAAAAAATATGTGCGCCAATCTTGGTAGTTCTATCGAACACTCTTCCCCAACCTGGGCTCACGTAGTCTGCATGGTAAAACTTAGCGCCATGTGTAACATCGCCATAGTTACCTAGATATACGTTCTCGGCAATAACTGTTGCCTTACGATATGCTGTCTTATCAGCTATTCGCTTTCCTCCCTCACACTTCCATGAAAACTGGCATACGTGCGCGGTTCTCTGATTAATAACCCCACATGGAGTTTTAGGGAATCTTTTGTCTTTGGCACGATTGAGTACAACATTGTTGACTGCAATCTTACCTTTGTTAGACTCATGCCCAGCTTCGAAGTATGTATTCTCTGCCATGCATTTGATTTGCTGTCTATCGTGCTTGTTTAGATATACAGCTTGTTTGACTATTACTTCTTTTTCTATTACCTGTATCTGTGGGACCTTTACAATCTTCACTTCTGGTTCTTTAGCTGGTGTTGCTAGTGCCACACCTGTAACAGCTATAATACCAATTACGAAGCCTTCTGCCCAACGTAGGTAAGGAAAGTCTTTTTTATTTGTGAATAATTTCATTTGTACTCTCTGAAGTCAAATGACTCTGGCAGATAGTGACAGCTTTACAGAGGTGTCTCAACCCCAACTATCATTATTGCTATAAGAAGATACAAGATGTAATGATGAAGGTATCTTCCATCCATTTCCCTCTTACTGGAAATGCAAAATCATTATTGTTTTCGTCGGTGGGATTATCGTCGATCTCAGATCTGTGATAATTCCGCTTTCTTAGCCAACTTTGACTTGAAGCTTTGTGTAAGAGTCAATGGAGGATGTTAGCCTCCGTAGTAACCTAGTATTTATATGTACTAAGATACCATATTATCCATTCGTCGTGCTATATGCACGTTTGATCGTGTGGTGGGATTCTGTTGCTAGGCTCCCACCAGGCCCAGTTAATTAGTTACTATCCACAAAAGACTTGAGCTTCGTTGCTTCGACAATAATATTCTCTGCAGTTGGGAATACTGGGACCTCAGTCAAATACTGAGCGCTCTCATTCATGCGAGCTTTCTCGAGAGCATTCTCCCGTTCATTGTAGAATTTTGCATTAGCTTGATCTTGTGCCATCTTGAGAACTTCAAGACGGACTTCATATGGTGTCTTAGACATTTTAATTTCCTTTTGTGTGTGTTGTGTGTTGGTGGGATTCTGTTGCTAGGCTCCCACCGGGCCCCGAAAAATCATGCAGCTAGTGCAAGACCTTCATATGCGTTGTTATCGTTTGCATTTACGTTTTGTGGCACTTTGCCAATCAATCAGTCTCGAACCGCCCTATTACACGAAAATCGAATTCCAAGGTCACCCCCATCATAAACCAACCTGATTCCCCGACCAAGGGCTTATCTGCTGTACCAGACCGGAGTACAGTCCGGCTAGGTTGGTTTATGGTGGAGGTGGAGGGAGTCGAACCCTCGTCTTTCCGCCTTTATTGTTGATTGTCAACAACTGATATTCTATTTATATACTACTTTACCTTAGAAGTCAACAGGCTTTTTGCTCTTTTTACGATCCAAAGATGGCTTGCTTGATGGAACCGTACTTGAGATCGAACGTGTACTCGAGACGCTCGGGGCCATAGAACTTATAGTCCTCGAGCTCGCCTTCTGCATCAGCGATGATCTCTACGGCACGATGTTGGTCGCAGTTGCAGAGCTCCATGGTTTCCATAACGCGCTTCGCGAACTTGTCCATGTTTGCATTCTGACGGATTTCGTCTTCGTCCTGCTGTTCACCAAGAAGAACTACGAGACGCTCGAACTCAGCGTCGAACGCCTCGAGCGAATCGAAACGCACATAGCGAGGACGGAAACCATACACATCCTTGTGCAGGTCCGAGAAGATGTCACCATCGCGCGAGTTGGTGGCGGTGTTGATGTCTGAAAGGGTAAGCATTTTTCTGTTCCTTTTTCTTCACTCTATATCTCCTTATAGAGTCTTTTTCTGAAAAAGACAACAGTTATTTTAGCACCAGGATTGTTTTTGATCACCAAAATATGCACGAGCAAAGCCATTCTTGATCAGCAGATCACGGAGGCTCATACCATCGAGAATCAGGTCACCGAGCACACGGCCACCAAACTTATCCCAGCCATACAGAACGACCTGATGCTTCTTTGTGGCTTTGATCACGTCCTTCGTGAAGACGGAAGCCTGCTCACCCCGAACCTTCTCGCTGTCACATTGTCCACGGAAGCTCTTCTCAGGAGTGTCTACACCGTAGATTCTAACCGCAATCTCTGGCTTGAGAGGTGCGGGAAGGTATGGAGCTGCAATGACAACAGTGTCACCATCAGATGCACGTACAATCGTTGCATCATAGGTAACACCTACAGGAGTCTTCTGAGCAACCGCTGGGGCTGCATTGCAAGTGAAAAGCGCAAGTGGTACAATAAGTGCAATATAATTCTTCATAATTCTTCCTTGATTAACGGCAGCGGTATTCGTAATACACATACCTGCGGCCATAGCGATATTCGACAACTTGCTCTTCAAAGCACGTCCGACGAGGGCGATAATAATCCTGCTCACGAGGATACTGATAGTCTCCGGAAACCTCTTGCTGCTGACGCGAGCTTAGAACTGCAGCACCGACGATAGCTCCAACAAGGAGACCTCCGATGAAGTTTCCTGCACCTCTATTACGTTGCGGACGCTCTACGCGATCCTGATCGCGATGACGTGCCTCTGCAGCAACGGGAGTTGCTATCATAGCAAAGGCTGCTAGTGCTGTCAAAATCTTTTTCATTCTTCTATCTCCACATCTTCGTATGCAATTGTAAGACGGGCTTCTGCTCCAAATATACACTGAGCGAGTTTCCGAACCTTTTTCATGTCAGTGGTATTGACCCTTACGAAGCCATATTCCTCAGGATCATGGTCGTATGTAAACGGGATCAAATACTGGCGCTTTATCTTCATCTGTTATTTATATTGGGGAGACCGAAGCCTCCCCAACACCTTATGCAGCGTCTGCCATTTCGACAGCCAGCTCGAGAGCCTTCGTCTTGAGGTTCTTATTAGCACCATACCAAGCAGAAGTCAAGCGACTGTCAACTGAACGACCAATGATGTGATCGGTCATGTACGTGACAGTATTAAAGGCTGCCCACCAGGTCCCTTCACCCATCTCTGCACCAGGCTGTTCGTAGAGAGCTTCTTCCAGAGCATATGATGCGCTCTTCGAAAGATCCTTCTTAGCTACTTCCTTCTGTGTCAGAACAGGGAAGACCCGAGCAAAGTACTCAACAATCGATTCGTTGTTGAAGCGCTTCTGCGAAAGATACTGTGCCATTTCCTTGTAGGTAGCCAGCTTTTCCTTAGCAACACCAAGCGTCTCCTTGACGAGATCACCATCAAACTGACGACGATGGCTAACCTTAACCATGTTCTTCGACTTGGTATTCAACGACAAGGTAAGGGTGTTGTTGCACACGACACGGATAGGAGTGAACCGGACATCGATCGAAGCACCGTACTTGTGTGGGTTAGTAAAGTGGAGATAGGCATCAACCTTATCACGACCACCAAACAATTCGAACGAATCCTTGACCTTTGCAAGAGCCCATACAATCGAGCCGTCCTTAAGCGAACCAGCAGTCTCCATCGACATATCACCAGCGGCAACAAAGTCATTGAAGAACTCGAACGCATCAGAATTCTGCATCGGATTCCAATCGTCTGTGATCACGTCAAGAACGCGATTATCAGAGCTACGGATCAGAGCACTGTGACCAGTCTTGATCTGAGTGCCATCTGCGAGAGTAGCGATAGCAGGGATTGCTTCTACCGACCAATCGAGGCCAGCAGCCTTGAGCATCTGCTCAGGAGAGAGGTCATTTGAGACCTTAACACCAAGACCATGCCAAGGCACATCGCCGGTATAGGCCATTTGAGCTTCACCATTGATCATTTCAAGTTCATGTGACATAATATATACTTCCTTTTCTCTTTTCCAATATAACCCTTATCGGGCATTTTCATAATAAAGTCAACAGTTAATTTACTTCTTCGACCTTGTACTTCAGGAAGTCGCCATTGACGTCCTCGCATTCGTACATGTAGCTTTGAGCTGCACTCTCAACGTTGAAAGCTGCGATAGGTTCCCAGTATGGCTTACTCGGCCACTGGCACATCACAACCCACTTCAGTTCGGGATAGCTATTCATATTCACATCTCCACCATGCGTTCATATTCAGCGCGATCAGCCTGCTCTTCGAGCCACTCATCGTAGCCCTCCAAAACCGTTTCGTCGCTCCAGACATAAGCAGCGTTACGAAACAAACCTGCGGCCTGTTCAAAACTGTAATCTTTGCCAATCGACTTCAGATAGTCCTGAGTGGCGATAACGGCAGTATTAACGTGTGCATCAAACATTTCCATCTTCCTTCTTCCTTCTCTTCATCTTATAATTTAATATAAGTCATTTTCATAAAAAGGTCAACAGAATTCGTCGACAGGCATCGGATCTTCTTCGACTAGAAGATCGTGGACATATTGAGCGTGCTTGCACTTCCCGCGGACTTGGCCAGCAGGACAGTTGCATGTAAAACCAACGTTGATCATCGTGACGTTATATACCTCACCAGTACGAGCTGATGTGATCGGCCAGACCTGATCGACCAAGTGATGGCCCTTGAAATTAATGTCAGAGAATGTCTGAGCGCGCATTAGGCTTCAGCCTCATCGAGAATTGCTACCATACCAAACCCAAAGATCGTCAGACCAATCAAGCCCTGAAAAGCAAACCGAAGCATGCTTGTGTTCTCAGGAACACACATGATCAGAATACCAACGAACACTGCAACATACTTGAACATCATCTTTTCCTCCACTCTATATACCCTTATCCCCTCTTTTTCATAATAAGACAACAGTTATTATGAAAAAAAAGAGGCCGAAGCCTCTTAATTTTCTAACCTGATATCAACGACTACCACTCCGTAGAGAAAAAGAATGTCTGAATCAGCCTTCCATCTTGATTGTCCGATCCAAAGTAATCGACGGATGCGTGGAACAGATCTCCTCTGTAGAGTACGAGGCGATTGTAGATATTGCCAACCTGATCAGTGACATCCCACTTCGTGTAGTCATACGACTCATACAACTCACCCTTGTCTATGACATCACCTGTTTGCTTGTGCCTATACAGCGCTGTGCCGCCCGATAAAGGTGCATCTGGCGTTAGATACAAGACCCCAGCCCAGGTGTTGTTGACATCGGCGTGAATCCACGTTCTATCCTGTGCTGTGCACATCTGAAAGCAGCCACTGTATGGCTGACCCCAATCAACAATATTACCTGCGAATGGCATGACTATCTCCTGAATCCCTTTGATCGTATCCTCGTTGAGGAACGATTCCGTTCTTGATCCAGGATAGTTTCCCTTCACAGAGAAGTCTTGCTCGAGAGCAAACTCTCTGACCTCGTCGGGGTTGTTGTAGAAGTCGTCGGCTATTAGGAGATTAACGCGCATGGAATTCCTGACACATTTTCATTGCTTTCTCAATCCAGTTAGAGGCATGCTCTTCAAAGATTTGAGGTTCGGGTGAATCTTCTACAGCAATGGCAATGACCAACTTAGGATGATAGAGTCCAGTCATCTCATAGAACATGTAGGAGTACATTGTAGCCTGTAGGAAGTAGTTTTCGATCCACTCCTTACGCTTAGGCTTTGTCGATGTCTTAAAGTCAATGATAGCAGGCTCACCCTTGTGAGATGCAATAAGATCGACAGACCCTGCGATCTTGAGCTTGTGAGAGAACAGCTGTCCTTCTGATGAACGAACATTATCGACGTTCTCTTTAAGATGCTTTGCAATCTGTTCGTACATCGTCTTGTTGAGGGGCATCGTATCAGAGAAGTCGATCTCCTCGTTCAGCACGAGCTTCTCGAGGAGAGTATGGACTGCAGTCCCTCTACGGGTGGCTCTACCAGACACACGGTCGGCTTCTTCTTCGCCTACACGCTTGCGCCATTTCAAAATAGCAGTCTTATCCGACATCTCAGATAACACTGTAGTCACAGACGGATACTTGTTACCATCCGGTGTCTGGTAGAAACGCTGCTCGCCATCAATGCGAACGAGCTGGGGTAATTCAATTAGATCATTTATAAACATACTTACCCTTATACACACTTTTCATAATAAGTCAACAGTTAAATTGTATCAATACCAAGTTTTTCTCGAGTAATAATATATTGCTTAACTAGTTCGGATCTTACAATATCCTCAGGTTGAAAGTCAACAAAGTCGAACATTGACATGCGTTCAATAATTTTCATAAACTCGATCACACCTGACTTTTCTTTCTTTCTCTCTGATGATAGATCATCCTGTCTAAAGTCTCCACAGAAAATAAACCTACAATTCTCACCAGCTCTTGTGATGATTGAATGTAGCTCCATTGCACTCATGTTTTGACACTCATCTACGATCACAAAGCAATCGGATAGTGTTGTGCCTCGAATGAATGAGGTGGAGATGAAATCGACAATATTCTTTTGCTTGAGAACGTCATATGCATCACCACGGCTATAAAGCTCGGAGCTGATTGCATAGTACGGTTGCTCGTACACTTTCATCTTTTCTTTTTGGTTGCCTGGGAGGAAGCCCATATCCCTGGAAGGAACAGTTGACCTTACTACGTACAACTTATTCTGATCTGAATTCTGTTTGTGTAGATCATTAAGTGCTAGATAGAATGCAATGAAGGTCTTACCTGTTCCTGCTGTGCCGTGTAGAAACAAATGCTGGCCAGCGTAGAATGAATCGAATACTTTTTGTTGATTGTCGGTTTTAGGTCTAATACGGTTGATGTTAAATGAAGGTGCAATGTTTAATGATTGTGATCCTTGTTGCCTTAGTAGTCGCTTTTCACGCTTTGTTTGACGTGTCGGGGTTTGATGTTCTGCGATCATTAGCATAGAGTTGGGCTCTTTTATGTTCTGTGTTTATTGACAATCTCGCGCACTTTCACCGATTTTGAATCTTTAGCACCATATTTGTCCGCAAGGGTGGAATGAGGGTGATGCTGTGCAACCTTTGATAGAACTTCCTTGAAACCATTATCTGACTTGACTCTATCCCCATGGCCACCGATCATCATTGGTATGCCGTTAAAGAGTCTTTCAATGTGAGGGTTGTCAACTAGGTATGTGTCGCATTCAGAGATACCCATTAGTTGCTCCCACTCTTCACCCGTATCATTATCGCGAAGTTTATAAAATGGCATTACAGTTAGTCTTCCTCAATATGCATTAGCTCATCGACGTCTACACGTTTAATAGCTGAACGCATTCGCTTCTCACTTAAACGATGGCGGCGGTCTCTACGTTCTTCGTAAACACCCTCACCATCATCATCTTCACGAAACTTCTTGAACTTCTTCATCTTCTACTAGTCCTGGAAATGCTTTGCTGATTAGAGTTTTAGTGATGCCTTTGTACGGCAACTTCTTATCCTTCATTGCGAGCAGAATCTCTGCATCCTTTGGATGTACAGATTCGAGCATCTCAATAAAGAGTGCTTCACGCTTGAGCGGCTTAAGTTCAGGGCCGCCTTCGCAGAACAAATAAAGACGCTTTACTTCACCATACAGAAAACTTTCTGCATTGATTGGATCACACGGCTTAAACGGAGGATTACCTGGTGGGAGATTCCACTTCACACCTTCATAGAAGGCACCAGCAAGGATAGTCCTGAGAACAGCGTTATCTCCGAACTTGCGAAGATAGTCGATCCGTTCTGCTTCGGTCTTCTTCTTAGAAGTCTCTTCTAAGATTTCAAAAATTGCAACAACCATTAAAATTCACCTATACTTTCAATTAGATTTTTAAGACGATGCTCAATAAAGTAGTTGAACAGCTTCTCACGAGTCTTACCAGCCTGTGATTCATATTGCCCAACAATATCTTCACAAATCTCAGATGGGGTGTAAGAAAGGTCTACAAGCTGCTCATTACGCTTGTAGTTACGAAGCATCATATCGTCACAGAACTCCTCTGGTCTCATACGAGTCCATTGATCGAGCTTAGCTGTGCGAATTGGCTTTTGACGTCCACCTGAGACGAACGTATCATCCCTCGAAAGGAAGTTAGGAACACCGTCTCCCATATCACCCTTGATGATATGCTCTCGGACAAACAACGAAGGGTTGTTATGAGTAATGAAACGCTTGCGCACAGGATCGTACTGCTTAACGTTCATGTAAGAGTGCAACTGAATAAAGTCCTTATCACCCGAGACGATTAGAATAGGAAAGCCATGATACTTCTCTACAAGAGAACCAATGATGTCATCTGCTTCTGCTCGTGCTGCTTGAATGACGCGATACGGAAAGTATTCCGCAAGCTCGTCTCTGACCTTATTTAGAGATTCAAAGACCGCAGTCCAATTCATGTCGGACTTCTCACGAGCCTTCTTACGATTAGCTTTGTAGTATGGGAAGATCTCTTTACGCCAAGACCTAGGCGAATCACACGCAATCACCATCTCTCCAAACTCTGCGGAGAATCTGCTGTTGATGCTACGGATTGAGTTAAGGACCATGTGGCGGAATAGGTTCTCGTCGACGTCGATGTTTGTGTGAGCCCCTACTTGGGCCATGTAATTCGAAATCATCACTTGGTTGAGATCAATAATAATCATAATGTAATTTAGATGTCAGGCGACTGACTATCTTCCTCTTCTGGTTCATCATCTATAGTTATAATGTCTTCTGTAATTTTATGCAACGGGTGTTCTAACTCCGCGGACCGATATAACATAGCTCTCATAGCTTCAATGAATAGTCCGGATGACTTAGTGTATTCACGAGCAGTCACATGAAAGCCTTCAAGATCTGCTCGTTGGAACACATACTCGGCTATATCGTCAACAAGGTATGTGATGTGTTCCCTACGGTTATCTGCAACGTGATCTATAATCTGCTCAATCGACTGCAGGGGGATATCTCTATACGACCTTGGAAACAATACGACATTGTTGGACTTTGGGATCATTTAATAACCCTTAATAGGATGGTATCAGTATTTATACGTCCTCGGGGCTGTGAAGAGACAGAATTTATCTCTTCCATGAACTTTCGCAAAGATACTTTACCAGCTGCAAGAAGCTGCTGAATCGATACATCAGGCTTACGTAGGTTCTTAGAGATCGAGCTCTCGACATCATATCCAACCAACGAGGCACCCTTCACCTGGATACCAGCTGGACCAGCTGCATCAAAGCGAGCTAGCTTCTTTGTCTTAGTGTTGTAGACCCACAGCTGTGTACATCCAACAATCTCTGCAGGGTTAACAGAGACAATCCTCAACGGTGGAAACTCCTTCTGGAACTTCAACGCTTTGACAAGATCAACAGCAGACTTAGCCTTCTTCTCACGAGGCTTGCGGACCTTGGTAACCTTTTTGTTACCAACATAACGCTCGCAGTCAGATACAAACTGATTCCAGTACTTCAAGCGCTCGGCTTTGTACTTCTTTTCCTGAGCACTAGTATGCTCATCAACATACTCAAAATCTGGAATCCATTTCGAATAGTAATCGGATATGGTAGTGGCTGCTAGCGGGCTAGCTTCCTTGCCCTTAAGCCAATCGTAGATGTTGAGCTGCGAATCAAGATCGACAGCCTCTTCACAATCCACTAGCAGCTGTTGGGCCTTGGCTTGTGTCCGCTCACGAATAGTGACCATGGGTTGATCGCTTTTAGCAACCACTTCCTTGACAGTTGCTCCAAGAGTGAGCAACTCATCAACACGCTGCTTGAAAAACCGGCTCGATTGCTCAGAAAGCTCGTTACCATTCATCATCATACGAGCTTGCCAGCCAATCGTAGTCATCACTTTGTACTTAGGGCAACGACGAACGGCAGCGATCTGGTCTCGCTGGAAGTCTGACCTCTTCATATACTCAAGAAGCCACTCACGAGCCTGTTCCTGATCAAACATATAGTTGTACCAGTTCAGTGCCGCACCGTATCCCCGAATCGAGATATCGATGGGCTCTGAACCACAAAATTTGTCATCAATTGACTTAATAGCGGCGCGAGTCTTCCTTGGCTTTTCAACCTTGGAAGCCTTTACCATTCTTTTAACTGCCATGTCTATTCCTCTTCAATCTATATCTCAATATAGATCCATTTTGAAAAAAAGTCAACAGTTAAATTTCAACCTTATATTCAAACATCCTCGTATCATCCTTAGGCAGCTCCCGTGGCTCGTTCACCATGGAGGCTAGAAGGGCGTTCCACTGGTGCTTACGAGCTGCCCAGTTGTAAAACACATTTGCATATGCCTTCTGCGAAGCCAGACGCGACTGGATTCCCTCATCCCAATAATTCTCGATAGAAGTACCTAGAGTGTGGTAGAACACAGCAGCGTGGTCGTTCAAATCTTCATGATACTGATACTGAGCCGTCCAGTTTGCGGATGTTTCAAAAAGAGCACCTAAATTAGAATGAACGCAAAGCAGACCAGCACTCATAGCTTCCATTAGGGTAATACAAGAAGTTTCCGTCCAGATCGATGGATAGGCCAGAATATGAGTCTTTTCAAGATTCTTTTTCAAGTCTGCGTTTGGAATCGCCCCATGATAGTTGATCTTAGGATGATTGCGGCATTGCTCAAAAAGCTCTTCATATTGCTGGTCTCTCTCTTCCCACCCATACAATTTGAACGAAGAATAAACATCGAGCTCAATATTATCAAACTTCTCACATAGCTTGGAGAAGATGGGAACAAGAATGTTGAGACCGCGGTGTGGAGTCGACCAATAGGCCAATCGAATAGTGCCATCGTTTGGCTTCTCATGGTCCGGAATGGGCTCAATAGCATTAGGAAGTACAACACACTTATGCCATGGAATACCATAGTGGTTAATGTATCCCTGCATCTGCCAGTTACTTGAGAACACTAGTTTGTGAAACTTATTCCAGCCACCGTTCTTGAGATGCTCCGATGCAGGATCACCAGGGAGGTCCTGAAGCCAGTAGACACGGATCTTTGATTCATCCATCTCATCCTCAACACGCGAGACGAAGATCTGGAATTCTTTTAGAAGCTCGGGATCTGCATGTTCTGCAAGAGCAAACTTCATTAACTCTGTACCACCCTTTGCATTGGTGGCTAAACTATCATATGCGAAACACATGCACCATATCCTTTTTCTAAAATATCTTCCCACATATATTCAAGAGCATCCTCCATTGGCGTGAAGGTAAACCCTCCCACAGCATCGAGAAGCTTCTCACCATTCAACGCCTGAGACTGGATCTCTTGGAACTCAAACGGCTTTTCAATAGTAGTCAGTAAAATTTCAATACCCGTCACATCAATAATACTTTTGATAACTTGCTCGGGTGACTTCACAATACCACTTGAAACATTGTATGCTCCAGGGGGTGCATTGACGTACATCAGGCGGTGGATCATCTCTACCACATCATTCACATACACATACTCCCGGAGCTGATCCTTTGAGTCGGTGAACACTACAGGTGATTGATTGCACATCAGCTTTGTAAATGTACCTGGAACGATACGTGACTTATTTGTGTCCCAATAACCGTAGATGTTAGCAGGACGCATAGAGTAGACTCTCATCCCGTAGTAGTTACGATAGAACTCACATACATTGGCTGTGAGCACTTTCGAATACTCATAAGGCGAGAAGCCAAGCAATGGATGCTGTTCCGATGTAGGGATGTTTTCAGGAGGCTGCTGACCATATACCTTATCGGTCTCGAGGACAACGACAGGAATATCAAGACCTGTCTTACGAGCAGCTTCAAGGACATTAACAGTGCCTTGAACGTTCGACATGAACGCCTGTGCAGGGTTCTGTTCGCAATCACGAACAATCGATCGTGCTGCCGTATGAATGATTGCGGTTGGTGAGTTCTCTTGTACAATGTCGACAAAGTCTGCAGAGCAAACATCTACAGCATACGACTTGGAACGAGGGTTGGTGATTGGCTGAAAGGATCTAGAACAAGCTACAATGTCACCAAAGTATAGCGCAAAATCATTTATAATTGTAGATCCAAGGAAACCAGATGCACCTGTAATCAGGGTTTTAGTCATACTTTACTCTCACTAAATCCAATAATAGAATCAAATCGGAAAGAACGCCAGGCATTCTTCTCTACATCCCATACAGCAATAGAGTCCTCATTCGAAGCCTTACGGTTTTCTCCTGTGCTCTCTTGTACCGGAAGGAAGTCGGTCTGCAGGGTACATTTCATATCCCGCTCTGTACCATCCTTCTTAAGGAACTTCACTTTCAATACACCCTCTGTCAAAGCAGTTCGGATGTAATTAGCCTGCCAAGAACGACTGTCCTGGTCGGTTGTACCATTCAATAAGTTTGTCATAACCACCTACTTGTTCTCCGTTAATAATAATAAAAGGGACTGTCTTGACGTTAGGAAAGACATTAGTAAAGTCTTCACGTGTCATATCAACACCAATCTGAATTTCAGTATACTGCTCTTTCCTAATATTAAACTGAGCCTTTGCTTGTACGCAATAAGCACAGTTATCTTTGGTATAGATGACGATATCGTTACTCATCACCCTTACTCCTAAAGATGCCGTATGATGTGTTTGTCTTAGGATTGCCCCACACATCATTTGCTCGAACCCGAACAAAACGTTTGTCGCTACTTGGTCCAGCAACAGTTACCCATGGGTTCTTACCCTTACGCCACGCAGACGCTACATTATCCAATCTCACAAAAGCATTCCGCGCCTGGCGAACTTCTTTCACCCCTGCAACAATGTTACGGCGCTGACCCTTCGATGTCATTGAAGAGCGTGTTTTTTTCTTTCCCATTAATTATTTCCTTGCCTCAATTAGTAACCCGCCCTTTATTATATAGAGCCTTTTGTGATTAAAGTCAACTGATGTTGTCTAGAAATCTATAAGTGTCAGTGAGTGTTCTCTATCAATATACTTATACTCAACCTTAGTGGGTGAAAAGCATGCAATAGCTTCGAACACATCTTGGATGTTGAGTGTAGAACAAGTATAGACATCCAGCTGCATAAGAGCTGGATTGGCTTCATCCCATACATGTAGAGCAATGTGACTAGTTTCAATAATAGTCACAGCAGTCAAACCAGCATTGCCTTCCATCTCGGAATAGATAGCATATGGACCCATTAGGATATTCATCCCAATTTTATCAACGAGCTGTTTCATCCATAGTTTGATTTCAGCTGGGGAATAAGGTGGATAAGCCAGTTCAGCACGTACTATGAGGTGCTTATGTTCGAGAACTTGAGTAGACAACGCATGAGGTTCCTTCAGTTAATAGATTTCAGGTGTTCTTTGAGTATGTTCGACCCACCCACACGAACATTGATAATACCGTTATAGTAATTATCTGATTCTAAAACTCTACGTTCAAACTGCTCTCTTGCTTCCAAGTAGCTGGCAATCCCTCTACTTGGACAGAAGTGTAGAATTTCGCGGGTAAAATTAGCAGCGCCAATACGTTCAACATCAGCATTAAGCCTATCACTGGAACCCCAGTAGTCACGCCAATCGCTTTCTTTTGTAGAGCGTCTCTTGTTTGTTTTGCCTTTAAGAGGCTGCTTTGTTACTTTGAACTTTGCCAGCTTCTTACCAACATACCTCATACCGTTAGTGTTGTTGGTGATTAGATATACAAAGGCTTCACAGCCTTTTGGAAGTTCTTCGAGGACTTCCCCATTATACAACCAGGTCATAATATATCTTTCGCTGAAAAGATATATTTATATTTATTTTATTCATCCCATTCCTGGTCTTCATCTTCTTCGTACTCGAGGTCTTCACCACATAGAGGGCAGAAGATAATGGGCTCAAGAGCTTCTGTGATGACTCTAAACTCTTCACCACAGCCAGTCGTGCATGTAGTCCATTTCATAAACTGAATCCTTTAAACGTATCCTGGTCGACATCTTTCTTAACGCCACCATTTATATAACTTGTGATCTCTGTCTCTTGAGGAGCAACTTGCACATCCCCACCGGAGATCCACTTCATGGTCCATGGAAGTGGGTTTGATCCGGGCTTACCGTTGAGACCAATAGCTCCCATGCGCTTAGCGGCAATATGGTCTACGTAATCACAAAGAAGTTCGTTATTCAGACCAATCATGGATCCATTCTGGAAAAGATAAGTCGCCCAACTTTTCTCTTGCTCGACCACTCGATGAAACATGCCGATACATTCATCTCGTGTTTCTTCTTGTATGCGAGCAAAGTCTTCATCCTCTTTCGGTAGAATTTTGAGGAGCTGTTGAGTAGAGGCAAGGTGAACGTTCTCGTCCCGAGCGATGAGCTTGATGATCTTGGCGTTACCTTCCATCTTCTTAACTTCGGCGAAAGCCCAGGAACATGCAAACGAGACATAGAATCTTACTCCTTCTAAGGCATTAACTGCATTCAGACAGAGCCAGAGTGCCTTCTTGTGCTTATACTCGCTATAGAACTCTCCTGGATCATATGCGAGGTTGTTCCACAAGATCAACTCATCATAGTACTTACTAATGTCTTCTGCACAATCTACGATCTCAGGAAGGTCGAGCATCTCGTCAAAAACCTTCGAGGGGTCACTATATACGTTTCGTATAATATGTGTATACGAACGGGAATGTATAGTCTCAGAGAATGCCCAAGTTTGGATCCAGGTTTCCAATTCAGGCAACGAACATATAGGGAGGAAAGCCAGGGAGGGAGCTCGCCCCTGTACAGAGTCCAAAAGTATTTGCCTCTTGAGATTTGATGTAAAGATGTGTTTTTCATGATCACTTAGCCCCTTGAAGTCTTTACCGTCACGAGATAGATCAATCTCTTCGGGCCGCCAGAAGAAACCAAGCTGCTTGTCTGTCAGCTTTTCAAAAATAGGATAGCGTTGTTTATCATACCGGGCTACGTTTACCGGTTCACCAAAGAAGCATGTCTGCTCTAATGCATTAAACTTTTCGGTCTTGAATACAGTCATTAAGTTTCCTTGGAAGCGAGCCATTCGATTTGATGAGATGCAACGGTTCTTTGTGTGACATTACCGTTGTGTTCGAGCTCTAGCTTTACTCCTGTTGAATCAGGAAAGGTTTGAAAAGCCAGAACACTATATATGATTCCTACATCTTCCCAATTGTCAGAGTTTATTCTTGCATATTCCATCTTCTATTCCCATACTACCATTTTGTAATGCTCTTGGGGTATACCAAAGTAATTACACTTATACGCTGATTGACTAAAAAAGTCAAGCGAATACCACTCGTCTTTCTTGCTCAGTAAATGTTTTGCAGCATCGTCCCAATCCACACCAACAAGTACTGAGTCCATCTTCTGCTTTGTTTCCATAACATCTTCATAGTCAAAGCCATCGTATTCCCAATGAAGAACTTCAATAGTATTACCTTCACTATCAAAGTAATCCATTGAGAAGTCAAGCCCCCACTTAGGCTTAATGTTAACAAGTTTATAATAGATTGGATATACTTTAGCATAGGCCTTTAACTGTTCTAAAGCCTTTCCAGCATAGCCTTTACGTTCAAACATCAGAGCGTGATTCAATACAGAACCTTCTGGCTTATACTTTTGCTCGAACCATGTGCTACGAATTGCAGAGCGGTGGAGCTTATGTCTGACAAGATCAGTGTTGTTAATATTAGCGTAAGACTGCTCTACCATAGACAGATCATATCCATTCTGATCAAACAAATCAGGTACAACATATATTGGTGTTAGTTTGGTTCTGAGTGGAATGTCCCAATACGGATTGGGATCAAACTTACTGTCAGCAAGTATTAGATCGTGCACGATTCGCAGTCCTCTTCGTCTACTTCTCCAGCTGTCAAAGGCTTGTCTTCCATTTCACCAGCACCATCATTAGTATTGAAGTAATACAAGGTCTTACCCCCATACTTATAGTGCATTAGAACATGCTTAATCATCTCTGACATTGGGATCTTCTCATCTTCATAGTGACGAGGATTGTAGGATGTGTTGACAGAGATCGCCTGATCAATAAACTTCTGTAGTACTGCCATGATCTGCAGATAGCCTTCCGGCGACTTCTGATCCCATAGCAACTCGTACTTATTCTTGAGCTTCTGAATACCAGGAACGACTTGCTTAAGTACACCGTCCTTCGATTGCTTTACAGATACAAGAGCACGTGGTGGTTCGATACCGTTAGTAGAGTTACTAATCTGAGCAGACGTTTCGGCAGGCATAAGAGCCATTAGAGTAGAGTTGCGAATGCCATGTGCAGTAGCACGACTTGCAAGTGTGCTCCATGGCATCTTATAGTTAGGAGCAACTAGTTCATCAACTTCTTTCTTATATGTATCAATCGGCATCTGACCATAAGCATACTTTGTCTGATGATCAAGCGGACAAGATCCTTGTTCTTCAGCAAGATCAACTGAAGCCTTGATTAGGTAGTAAGACCACGCCTCAGCATATTCGTGAACCAGATCCAGATTAGGAGAGGAATAATTGGAATCATTGCGAGCAAGCCAATAAGCAAAGTTAATGATACCAACACCAAGAGGGCGCCTGTTGCGAGTACCAATCTCAGCGGCTCTAATAGGATAAGATTGATAATCCAGAAGAGCGTCGAGCGCACGGACCGCGAGGGTGCAAGGCTTCTCGAAGTCCGAGGTCTTCCGTATTTTTCCCCAGTTGATAGCAGCGAGAGTGCATAAGCTAATTTCCCCATCTTCATCGTTAATGTCCTTCAGTGGTGTGGTTGGTAGTGTGATCTCACAACAAAGATTAGACATCTTGATAAGAGCATCTTTAGTAAATGAACCATGATCGTTAGCATGGTCGACATTCATCAGATAGATTCGTCCGGTGTCTTTTCGCTCTTGCATAAAGGTTGAGAAGAGATCAATCGCAGGGATGGTTTTCTTTCTAATCTTACTACGTTCGTACTTTTCGTAGAGTGCACGGAACTCATCAACGTCTGAAAAGAACGCTCTGTAGAGATCAGGGCAATCGTTAGGCGAGAAGAGGGTGATATTACCTCCAGAAAGAAGCCGTTCATACATTACCTTATTAAATTGTACACCATAGTCAAGATGACGAATGCGGTTGTCTTCAGTGCCCTTATTGTTCTTCAGGACAAGAAGATCCTCCACTTCGTAATGCCAGAGGGGGTAATAGAGAGTAGCTGCTCCACCACGGACACCACCTTGGCTACAAGATTTAACAGCTGACTGGAAGTGCTTATAAAAAGGAATAGCACCAGTGTGAGAAGCATCACCGTTGCGTATAGGAGATCCAATAGCCCTAATACGACCGCCGCCAATACCAATACCAGCTTTCTGTGAAACATATTTTACAATACTCGATGCTGTGGCGTTAATGGAGTCAAGAGAATCATCTGCCTCAATGAGAACGCATGAGGAAAACTGGCGTTGAGGAGTACGTACTCCCGCCATAATAGGAGTAGGCAAGCTAATGTCAAATGTAGATAGTGCATCATATAATTCCTTTACCCATTTAATTCTGTCTGTTTTGTATTTGGAGAACAACGTCATAGCAATTAGCATGAAAGCCATCTGAGGTGTTTCGTAGAACTTACCAGTCACACGGTTCTTGACTAGATACTTACCACGGAATTGTTCCATGGCAGCATAGGTCAGTAGATTGTCTCGGTCGTGATCCATATAGGCGTCGAGCTCTTTGAACTCATCATGATCGTAGCTATTGCATAGCTCTGTATCGTAATAACCAACTTGACAGACACTCATGAAGTGTCCACGCAATGTATACGGACTATACTGACCATATACTTCCTTACGAAGGTTATAGTTGATCAGACGACCAGCCACATATTGGTAGTTTGGAGTCTCTTCAGAGATAAGATCTGCTGCAGCCTTGATCAGAGTTTCTTGAATGTCAGTCGACTTAATACCATTATAGAATTGGATATGAGTCTTCATCTCAAGAACAGATACAGATACATTACTAAGACCTTCACATGCAAAGGCCGCAACGCGGTGAAACTTATCTAGATTTAAATTTTCTTTTGAGCCATCACGCTTCGTTACTTGGATCATCTGTTTTCTTTCTTAGTGCAATTGTACCATCATCATTAACAGTCCATACCAATTCGGTGCCAATATCCCACCCCAGCTCTTCTAAAATAGCTTGGTGTAGCTCTATGTATAACTCGCCATTTTCGTCTTCTTGTATTGTAAACTTCATCGCGGGAGTTTTTTCTCGAACTCTTTCGAATTCATCGAAATAGTGAAAGTATGCTGTTGATTCATCTTGTATCTTATCATTCACGGGAGTTTTCTCTCAAACTCTTCCCACGTGGCAATGCTATCGAGCGCTAGCTTGACGTCCGGAAAGTGATGTGCAATAATATCCCAACACTGTTCGGCAACAATACGATGTTCTTTTTGAGTTGCCTTATCCATGCGGAGCTGACAATAGTGAACCCATGAGCGAAGCGAACCTGCCATAATAATAGTAGACTCGGTGTTGCCTTCAGGTAGAACAGCCCGCGCTTGTTCCTTAGCAATACCCCGTGCAATTGCCCAATCATATGCCATCCTGCAGGCGTTAATTGCCTGCCTCTGCATCACTTGCCATTCTTCGGCCAATCGGTTGTTGTCGGATCCCAGTTCCACTGAGTTCTGTCTATTCTTGGCGTCCTGTAGTCTTGGTTCTCGAGTGACGAATCCAAGGTCTTTAGTCGGGTCTGCATATCTCTGCGAAAATTCTTGGAACGAAAAGGATCGATGGCGAAGAATTTGCCGAGCGATGTCACGAGTTGTTTTAATTTCCATTGATACATGTACCATCTCCAAAGGTGACCAATGTTGATTCTTGATAAGATATTGAACCAGCTTAGAGGCTGTTGCAGTATTGTTTTGATTCAAAGGATTTGATACTCTTGCTGCCCATGCAACAAGTTCATTTGCGGTTGTGCATCCTGTATATGCACTCGGCTTGGTGAGGCCGACCAGATTTACTTCACTCATCAAATATGTTCC
>Ga0181358_1000270_pt1 | contig 23195 bp, 44 predicted proteins | sample Fa13VDMM110SD_FD_130096 | JGI IMG/M metagenome (GOLD analysis project Ga0181358, IMG submission 130096) | Freshwater viral communities from Lake Michigan, USA - Fa13.VD.MM110.S.D | ecosystem: Environmental > Aquatic > Freshwater > Lake | place: USA: Michigan | collected 2013-09-24 | reverse complement strand
CGGCAAGGACGGCGGAGGCACGGGCTTCATCGATCGTGATCCCGCGGGATACGTCGAAGCGTCGAAGCAAATGGCAGCGGCGGTCGAATACGAGAGGGTCCACGGCGTCTGGCCGGAAAGCGGAGTCGAGCACGGGGGCCCTGAGGAGTACGAGTTCGAGGCGGGCACCTTCGATCCCAATGCCCGGAAGATCGTCCAGGAAGCGACGATGTCTCTCTTCTAGCCCGTGCAACGGCCTGCGGGCCGTGGTATAACTCTTTCATCAGGAGGGAAGATGACGAACGACTTCAAGCAGCTGGCGGACATCATGGTCGATTGGTGCGGTGATGACCTCATCCGCCTCGGGCACGATCGTCCGGTGAAAGCCGAGTGGGTCGCTGAGGAAGCGATCCGATGCCTGCTCTTCACCATCGGTCAGAGCGAGGATGCCCGTCGTCTCCTTTTGAGCCTCATGCATGAGGAATTCGTCCGGGTTCACGCATCTCGTCAGGATCTGGACGACGCTGGGGCGATCTGAATGCACACGCATCTTGACACAAGCGCGTCAGCTGCGCCATATTTACCACCGAGTGAGGTGGTATATGGCAATCGAAACAGGAACGCAGGTCAAGATAGTCAATCAGACGCAGTGGTCATCGTGGGGCTGGCTGAACAATGGTGATCAGATAGTCAGAGTGCTGCTGGTTCCTGACCGCATCTACACGGTCACGATCGCGTCGTCACGATTCAAGCGCGAAGACGGGACATATCAGCCTGTGTCCAAGATGACCTGTCCGGCGACAGGTGACGAAGTGATGGTGCTGAGAGGCTCGATCACCGAGCATGTTGCCGCGTGACTGCGTTAGATCAATGTGCTCACGTGCGAGATCTCACCACTATTGTATAATGGTAGTGTAAGGAGACACAAATGGAAAAGATAGACAACAAGGACGCCCAGCGTCTGATCACGTACGCCGCACGGTACGCTCATTATGAGCAGAAGATCATCCCGGGCGTGTCCGAGCTGTGGCGTGACAAGTACGAGGCAGAGACGGGCATTCTGACAGAGGTCTTCGACAAACACGTCCTCGACGCCGTGGAAGCCGCTGCAGCGAAGCGCCTCCTTGAGCACGAGAGGCTTCATCAGTATTACCTCGAGCGCGAGGCAGAGAAGTATCGTCCCAAGGGTGAGCATCCCACTCCGGCAGGTGTCCTCTCATTCGAGACGCCTGAAGATGCAGTCAGATCGCTGTTCACGCCTGAGTGTGGACCTGACTCATGGTCCGTCTACAAGGACCCACAGACAGGTCGCTTCTGGGTGAATGGTTGGTACAGCACGTCGGGCACATGAGATGGAGCCGCTCTTCCATGTGTGGAGTAATGATGGGCTGACACGCCAGCCTGTCCACGTGGGAGACCTACTCAGGGTGAAGGACCTGGGCTACAGGTGGTCGCTTACAGGCATGCCCTTTCTTGTGTTGGACATCCTCGAACAAGACAGGCACTACATTCAGCTCGCCGAGGATCCCAAGTTCGTTGTTGGCCTCCTTGGAGGCGAGCTGTGTGTGATCCGTATAGAAGACCTAGAAACTTGCCCAGATCTCTGATATTTACTCCCAGAGGGAGTTGAAATGGAAAAGATCCGCGGGCCTGTGATCAGGTGGAAAACTGTGATGGATCATGCAGATGCTGAGGAGCTCGTCATGCGGCTCGAGAACGGGCTCCAGGACGAAGAGGATGACTACGATGAGGATGACTACGATCCTGATGAGGATTATTTCGATGACATCGTCGGAATGTATGAAGATGACCTGACGCTCGCCGCAGAAGAGCTTGAGGAGTTGAAGAGTGCGCTCGATGACCTCGACCATGAGATCGCGTCTCGTTTCGAATACGAAGACGATGTGATCGTCGTGGGACAGGTCGACTTCAGCGAAACTCGGTACTCAACCCTGAAGGGTGCCTATCATGTGAGAAAGGATGCTTTCACAGGTAACTTCGTCGCGATCGTCCAGACAAGGCCCGCTGTATTCGGCAATGAAATGGCTGAATCCGCTTCAACCTCGCCAATAGAATCAGTGATTGGCGCAGTCGATGAGATCACGCGACGCGGCGCGGTCATCTAACTTCCTGCGCCAGGAATGAACAATGGATGAGATCGTTCCAGGCCAAATCAGAATGTGGCGTGACGAGAATCCGCTGTCTGACACGCTGTCTGACGATGGTCTCATCATGATCATCCAGATAAATCGAGACATGTCTACTCTCGAAGAGCTTGCCTGGGACGTTCTCTCTGGCAGCAAAGTTCGGTTCTTCTATGCAGATGACATCGTCGAGTTCAGTGATCTAGTGTCTCAAGCACGTCTGTCAAGCTGATTTGCACGGGCGCGTGCGAGCACACACAACGTTTGTATAATAGACGTAGGAGGCAAAACGCCACATGCCACGCGCAAATCCGTCGAAGGTTCTCAGCCTGCAGGAGGTCGACGACGCAGTCGATCTCATCATGAAGGGGTTGAAATACTGCAGCCCGAAGGAAAATGCACGATTTCCGACACCCAAGATCGCGATGCAGCTGAACTTGGACGGACGAGACTGGTCCGCCGTGCAATCCTACGTCATTCAGCGGTGGAGCATGTCCCAGACGGGCGCGACTCGACGCACCAATACGCTACAGCGCAAGGTCAGCATTCTCGCTGAGAAGCTCGTGCATGACAACGATCTCGTCTGGCGCGTCGGTTCATACAGCGGAACCATGGGCTACGTCTGCGCGCCGACGAACGAGGCCGCGCGCCAGATCGGCTGGACCATGTTCGGACCTGCGTGGCTGGATGATCCCAAGGCGGTCTCTCCGAACGCGCTCTACACCGAGCGGATCTCCGCGGGGGGCTGGCGTGAGGCAGCCACCATGAACACGCAGCTGGTCAATCAGCTGCGCAGCTCCATCAACGAGCGCCTTGCGAGCATCAAGAACATACAGAGTCGAATCGAGCGCGACGAGCACAGGGCAGCTGCAGTCATGGCTGCGATCATGCTAGGTGGGCCTGATGAAGATTCTCCCGTTGACGATGAAGTTGCAGACGACGTGTGACGTGATATATAAGCCCAGCAACTAGGCGATAGATGACATCATGCGCTAAGAACGGCGACAAACTAGCAGACGCCAGGGTCGATGCGGGCTCCTGGCGTCTGCTAGTTTGTCGGACTGCTAGTCAGCGTGCACGATCCTGTGTGCTCATGGAGAATCAGATGAACGAGTCAGTTATCAACCGGCACGGCCCCCTGCTTGAGTTCAGGATCGTAGAGCACGATCCCGATGATCCTGAGCTCTACTCTGTCGATCTCACGTCAGGAGTGAAGGAGTTGGTCTTTGACGAGATTACTGACATCATCATCGACCACCTCACGAAGGACAAGCTTTCCACTCGGTCGTTGCGGATTGTAGGCAAGCTTGTTATCAATGCAGACGCGGGCTATGTCACAGGAATCTGGGCGATGCAGATTTCCCCTACATCTCCTCCGTCGAGTCTGTCTAAGTGGACAGGTCAGTCAGCAATCAAGATTGACTTGGGATCTGAGCAGATCGCAGAGAAATCGCCCATCATCAATGGTCAATCTCAATCAAAGATGACGATCACTCGGGCCACGAATCATCTGGTCAGGAGCGTCCAGGACGCGATCTTCTACCGGCACATTGAAATACTGGCACAACACGGTATTTAGAGACGTGTTCGATTCTTTGCAGAAAGACTCGGAAATTTTGCACACTTCTAGCGAAAGAATGAAAGGGCGCCATGAGAAATGATCCAAAGACTCTTCGACATCTGATCAGAGAAATGTCAAGTTCTCCTAGCAGCCCGCTCACCGAGCCTGTGACCTTCAAAATGAAAGGACCCATGATTGAGGTGGACATGAACTCAAGAGAAGAAGTTTGGCAAGGTGTACAGGGTGCACGACCCGCAGCTTGGCACGATGGGAGACTTCTTTACAATCGTGATGAGATGAACTCATTTCTCAATGTCCTTGAGGGCATATACAAGCAGATAGCATTAGACTTGCCACCTACTATCTTTCCTCCCATCAGATCACACGACACCACCCCGACGCTCCGCGCGGGGTTCTACGAGGCCTGGCAGGAGCACGCTCGCATCATAGCATCAGCTGAACAGGTCGTGGAGGTCGCAGGCCTACTCGTTGCATCAAATTCATTTGAAGATTGGAGCGCATCTGGTGCGTGGAGATTCAAGAGACGCGTCGCTCCTGTCAGGTTGATTCATGACGTCCACGACCCTAGAGATGACGGTGTCAATTTCTTTGAGAAATCAAGGATTGATCTTGCGCTGAGGCTGTCTGGCATTGAAGGCGTAGCGAAGCATGAAGGACGCCTTGTCAATGAAGGCGCATACTTCGTCCACGACACAGAGCTGGCAGGTTCCCTCACCTCTGTGAAGCGCTCAACATCAAATCGAATCCTTGACGGAATAAACGACGAGATCCCGTTAATGCTGAGGGAAATCCGTTCGCTGATGGCGGGTGTGAAGTAATGACACACGACCGACGCCTGCTGAGAAAGATCATTTGTGAGGCCCTGGAAGATGCGGGCCTTGCAAGACAGACAAAAGCGCAGCGCGGCCCTCTGATTGAGCTCGCACTTGGCTTTACATGGAACTGGGCGGGTCATCTTGAAATTGTAGGCGATGATGTCGTCAAGGAGTTTCTAGGAAATGCCTCACTCAACTGGCACAAAGACCTCATGCGCGAGCTGCACGGCGCGGCGCTCCGGCCGCTTACTATGTCTGGTCCTATCCTGATCGGCAAGGATGCGCCTCTCCTTGAGATTCAAGATATCAAAAACGCGTTGGGCATTGATCTCCAAGAGGAAGTTCCCATCACGGGAGCGTGGCGTATCAGCCTGCTGCCCAGTGATGATGACGTCCGACCCGACATCAACGAAGACTCGGTGGGGCCGTGGTTCAATGCACGTTGTGATATCGTACTCAAGAACGACGACACAGGCGTGAAGGTGCAGGGAACCTTTACTGATCCGTCTAGTTATGCAAAACTGCCATCTGACACCGACAGCTGGTTTTCACGCGAGATGGGCTCCTCATTGATAAAATTGATCATCCCGGCGCTGAGTGTCATTAGTGTCATCAGGCGCTGAGCCGCATGTGAACATGAAGCATCACATCCTGCACATGACATCCTTGCTCAGGTGACTTCCACGAGATCGGATATATAGAAACGAGATAATCACATGTCAGTAGCGCTCAGAGACTTCATCCTTGAGGCGGCAACCTCACAAGAGGGCAGACCACAACCGGAGCCGCTCGTCCTTGACGGCATTCTGATGGAGCTCGACAACATCTCTGACTACTTCGAGCTGCAGTATTCTGATCATCTTGTGAGATTTTCTCCCGATGACAAGGACTCAATAACAGAATCACTCAAGGTCGGGATGTATGTCACGGCACGAGATGCCCTCGAAGACACCGACTTAGTGTTTGTAGAGAAGCGTGATATTGTCATCGTGAAGGGAAAATTGATCATACCTCTAGGCCCTGAACGAGCCCGTACGTGGAATGAGACGCAGTGGTCAGAGGTCTCAAGTCTGACAGCACAGTTTCGCTGCAGGTACTCATTCTACGCTGAACCACACTACGGAGATTCAGATCCAGAAACTGAGCTAATACACCTCACAGTAGCGCCCCTGCTGGAGATCGGATTCAAAAGGCCCTGGGCACCTGATCGACCGCCGGTCATCCAAACAGCACACAGGCCTGAGGGTCCTGGGTGGCCCGCGGCGATCGAGCTCACAATCACACCCAGCAAGATCTGGAAGCAGATCCGTGATGCCGATGCTGTGTGGGAGGGCGCATGGCGCAGTCTAATGAAGAACATCACAACAACAGCCGTCAATGCGATGTTCGCGGCAGTACGTAAGGATTGACCAGCATGAGAAATAATACCAGTGCTCTGGGCGCGCTGATAAGAGAGGTGCTGGAATCAAGCGCAGCCCCAGAGATCAGGATCAAGGCACCCCTGTCAGAATACATCGGATCTGACAAGAGAGGGTACATGCGCTTCGGATATCTGAGCGCGTACACAGATGAGGAGACCAAGAGAGAACTTCGGCGGGCGCTCGAGGAGCCGCTCGCACCCTTCATCAATGACATGGCGAGGGGAGATTTCACCACGCGGAGCCCGAAGCTCGTGATCACGGGACCCATCATCTTCCCAGAAGTGGAACGTGTAGGAGCGTGGCGCGTCAAGATCCAGTTTGAGGGCTTCTTCTACAACAGCACCTATCGAGCAGAAGACACGCTCCCAGCGGTGAAGGACGACACAGAGGCCCATCTGGTGATCTTCGGACGGGACGAGAGTGATCCGCCTGTGGCGGTCCAGCCCACATCCCAGGTGGAGGTGGATCAGCCCATCTACCTGAGCGACCGGAGCAGTGAGAGTGACTTCAAGGACTCGGCGAGCATATTAGAAGACCTCCTCGACGCCACGCTCTGGAAGCTGTCCACACACGTGCTGATTTGCATCAGGCGGGCCTTCGCCCAGGGCCTCATGACGGGTATACCGGATCCTGATCTTGAGCAGCATCCGGAAGATGACCTCTTTGACCTCGGCGAAGATGTCTTCGAGGCGTTCGCGGCCCGAGGATTGAAGTCCAGATATATAAGGAAGAATAGAGGTAATAGCATGAATCGTAATCAAACACAGCTCATAAGGGCACTGATCAGGGAAGCGCTGGAAGCAAGCGGTAACAAGATCACTATCAAGTTGAGCGATGCCGCCAGCTTTGAGAATCGTAAGCTCATCCTCGACCAAGACGAGATCAAATCACAACTCTCCCAGACACAGCAAATCCGAGAGCTGGTCAGCGCGTGCATCAACCAAGACGTCACGAAAGTCATAACAATCATCACGACATTTCACGTCCTTGTTTCTGAGCTGTCTCAGTTCGGCGGCGTGCAAGTCCTCATGAATATAACGGGCCCACTGTACAAACCCGATGCCCAAGCCGGTCCGCAGCAGGCGCTCGAATGGGCCCCCGAGCCCGAGCCGTGGGACGTCGCGCTGATCCCGGGTCCTGCTGCAGACGACGAGCCGGCCCTCATGCTTCCGGGACAGGAAGATCCCAACATGATCGCCCACTGGCCTCCGCCGCCTGGGTGGGGCGCCGAGGAGTTCCACTTGGGTCACTTGCGCCCCGAGGGCGATGAAATCATGCGTCAGCTCGCGCTTGACGCTTACATCCGAGCTGAGGATCGCCCAGCTGGTGATCACGACATGAGCATCCATGCAGAAGTCCAAGTCCGCGGGGTCATCAAGGGAAGACCGGGAGAGGAAAACATCAAACTTAGGACCTATGTGAATAGACACACATTTGTCCATGTCCCGCTTATCAATATGCACAATCCGGGCCTGCACCACCACATGGATGCCGAGGAGCTCACAGAATCTCTTGTCGACGCGCTCGCCGACGCGATCCAGGACCACGCGAAGCGCGGGATCATCACAGGTTTACCCGAAGGTGTCCTCAAGCCTGTCAACCCCCATGGTCGCGGGCCGAATTGAGAACTTGCGGGGCCATGACGCGGGAAAGCTCTTCTACTGCCAATGATTTTCCGCTGGCTATAGTTACGACCCCGGAGCGCTGACGAAGCAGATCATGTGGGGCAGATCAAAATGCAGAACGAGGGCCTGCTCACCGTCTCTGATCACACGCGCAGATACATAAGGAAGAATAGCGCGCAGAGGACGCACCATGAAGACAAGCCAGACACTCCTAAGATCTCTAATCAGAGAGGCCCTGGAACAGGGCGCGGCACCCACGATCAAGATCAGAGTCCCATTGTCAGAGATCAGCTTTTCTGAATTTGTTGAAGCCCACCGCCAGGGTGATGTGATCTATGACAAAGCAGAAGTAAAAGATCAATTGCTGTCACACCGCGCAGATTTCTTTCCCCTGATCGATGCCATCACAAACTATGAAGGGCCTGATCTGTATGAGGAAGAAGAGGAGGGGAGCCCCCCAGTCCGGCTCGATGTGATCTTCTCAGGGCAGTCACTCATACCTGCACTGCAGCAGGTGTGTGCATGGAAGATCACAGTGACGCTCGAAGGTCCATTCTTCTTCTATCGGGGTCCGCCGCGCCCCGGCGCCGGTCTCCGCGCTTCGGGGGCCGCGGGGGGCGTCGTGAGAGCCATCGCGTACGCCGAGGGCACGCACCCGGGTAAGCTGTTGCAGCGGACGATGACATCACAGATCATCATCAATCCACAGGAAAGTGAAAAGAAGATCCAGCTCCCCACCACAGAGGATTCCGGGTATTACCAAGTTGCTGAGATCACGAAACACAATTGGAACCCCGAGCACGACATCAATCCCGATAACCTCTTCGAGGAGCTCATCCACGAGCTCATGAATGAAATCGACCACCTCTCCGACTCGCTCCTGATCGACACCTACTTCCGCCCCGAGGATTGAAGTCCAGATATATAAGGAAGCGCAAGGAAGCGCAGAACACAGAGATAATATCATGAATAGTAATCAGACACATCTCCTAAGATCTCTAATCAGAGAAGCTCTGGAACAGAGCATGGCACCCATCAAAATCCGCACAGGGCTGGCCGTTTACGATCCCGCGTCGGCGGCGGAATCCAGTGGCGTCCCGACCAGCACATGGATCCAGCTAGATAAGGGAGAAATCACGGCGCAGCTTGGATCGCATCGTGGCGATTTCCAGGCCTTCCTCGACGCCCTCCTCACCGGAGACGCCTACGTGTATGGTCCCACAATCATCGTCAGCGGAATCATAGGCCACCTCGCCTCCGGCCGTCGGCTCGCCTGGCAGATTGCGCTCACGCCTGAAGGACCCACGTACTTTGATGAGATGACGTATGCGTGGCCACGCACCCTCAAAGCCCCACTATCAGCCAATGACTTTCCGCCCGGAGAAGATATGCAAGCAAAGCTCGACTCTCTCTACGAAGAGGGCTGTGTAACCTTCTCATTTCAGACAAAGACGCGTCTGGTCCTCCTGCCCAGTGAGGAAGGGGGTGAGGTGCAGCATCTTAGCCCCGACATTGTCGACAGGGGCGAGGAAGAAGGAGAAGGCTTCCCCCTTGATGTGCTCCAGCGCGTTGACGTGATCGTGGATGGGTACGTGCAGACGATCTCTGGAGCGTTGGCTCTCGCGATATCACGGGCCGTCGACGCAGGTGAGATTCCTGATGCCAACGCACTTGTATAACCGCTGAGATGACAATGCATATCACACACAACCAGCTCCACGCCCTAATCCGCACTGTACTCCTGACCGAGGCGAGAAACGACCCGGACTCCTTCCTCTCTTACGTGCTGGGGTCCGACCCCGGCAGGGGGATTGGAAGGAACGCGAGCGAGAGCAGGATAAGCATGCTCAGTGCGGCGAAGATGATCAGCAATCCATCTCTGGGCTTCGCGTCGATCAAGGCACTGGCCGATCTAATCGTCGACAAGGGCCTGTTCAGGCAGGAGGGCTCCTCTGAGGAGGAGCAGGTCGAGGCAGTCCGCGCGGCCTGGGAGGGCTCCCTGAGCGAGGACCAGCTGACGGATCTGATTGAGGACCTCGAGCATCGTCTTGGGCAGTCTGATGGGGAGCCCCATGGGGAGACAGATGAGGCAGAGGAGAATGCAGGAGATGAGTACAGTTATCCTCCTTGGGAAGATGACTCCCACCTCCTCAATGCGATGAGGTTCATCCACTACTCCTATGAGCTTCCCGGCCCAACTCCCACCGAGGCGGATGCCGTGAGATTCATGCAGCCCCTTTTGGATGCCGTGCCGGACCCGTACGACGCTGAGAAGTTCGCCCTCAAGGAGTACATGAGGCAGCGCAGCCCTGACGCGTACGAGTTCTACTACGGGGAGAGCGTGCCCTCACCCTGGCGGAACTGGGATCCCCGCTATGGCGAGAAGAACGAGGCGATCCTCAAGGCCGCCGTTGGAGGCTACAGCGACGACTACCACTCCTACTGGGAGCGGGACTACCCGGGCTACGAGAGGCCGCCCTTGCGGTAGCTGGGTAGGACACCCCGAGGATTGAAGTCCAGATATAAGGAAGAGCAGAACGCAGAGGTAATAACATGAAACGTAATCAGACACAGCGAGGTAATAACATGAAACGTAATCAGACACAGCTCCTAAGATCTCTAATCAGAGAAGCGCTGGAAGAGAGACCAGCAACCACGATCAAGATCAAGTTGCCCCTGACACAGATTGACATGATGTTGTCGGCGAGCAATCTGACCGATCTTCCGCCGGTGTTCGGCCCGTTCCGCAGGTCGCCCCTGGCTGAGCTTGCACATGATCTTCTGCTGTCGCGTCACGCAGACTTCCTCCCCTTGATCAGGGCCACAGTTAAAGACGAAGCACCCACCAAGCTCGATGTGATCGTCATGGGGCAGTCAATCGTGCCTGAGCTGCACACATCATGTGCGTGGAAGTTCATGATCTCCCTTGAAGGCCCGCGCTTTGAGGAAGCATCCCAGCAAGACCAGATGGGCCCACCGCGCGCAGCGCGGCCTCCAGCAGCGTGGCCCTTGGTCGGGGCAGAAGAAAGGAGACCCGGGACACATCACAACAAGTTCCTGACCACATATCAGAAAGCTGATGTGATCTTCATGGAGACGGACGGCAGGCGTCATGTCCTTCCGCCCAGAGAGAGTCACAGTCTGTTCTTGGGCGAGCAAATCGACATGCAGAATAAGGATCCGGATCATGTGGTCATAGACCCAGCTATTCTGCTGGATGAGATCACCAGAAAGATCAGCAACTCTATCGCGTGGGACGTCGTGGGGATCATCACACAGGCTCACAAGAACGGCCTCCTCCCCGCCCCTTGATCACCCGCGCCGGACAGTCATCCAAGCACCGGTGTCGGTCGTGTCCACTGATCTCTGGGTGTGATCTGCGATCCGTGGTGAGTGGCCGCGCCGCCACAGCAGGCGGATCGCAGTGGGTGGTGGGGCGGCGGATCGAGGGGATGCTGCGGCCCGCAGGGATGCGGTGGTGGGACGGGAGAGGGGTCGGGACTAAAGTCGGACGAAAGCTTCCGACCCGCAACCTCACTCCCGTGCACTGAAACGATTTGATTCCGAGCCCCCTGCAAGCTATATCAGATGATGACAGGCCCACCAGGCACGCGGAAGCCGTTTCAAGCGCAATTTTATTCTGACAGCCACTCGTCACGTGTAAAATGGGACCCGCAGGGTTATGATTGGGCAGGTGACGCACTTGATCCCACTCCCAGGAGCCCTGTACAGGATCAGCGAGGGGGACGAGCGTCATCCGCGGCGCCGCATCACCGTCGCGATGATCTACGGATACGCCCACGACGTGACAGGCTCCATCCGCCCCGGTGAGACCGTGCTCTCCCTGGGTGAGGTGGCAGACCCCTTCAGCCTCATCCTCTGGAGGGGTGCGGGGTGGTGGGTCCACAGCGCTTTTCTGGAGGTAGTCGATGAGCAGCTTCAGCAAGGGGGATCTCGTGAGGATCCGAATGCGGTTGGGTCAGAGGGGTGAGGACATCCACGCGCGTGGGATGGTCCTCGCCGTCAGGGAGGACGTCCTCGGGGGCAGCTGCATCCAGTCGTGGCGAGATCCCCGCTCGGATGCAGGCTGGTGCTTTGAGATCCACACGGCACCCCGACGCGACGAGATCCTCGTGATGGGCCTCAACGCGGAGTCTCCCACAGGCTGGTTCGACGTCGTCAACATCGAGCTCATCTCCGCAGCCACGGGATCAAACTGATGAAGAGCGACATCGACCATCCGCGGCACTACAACGTGGGCGGCATCGAGGCGGTCACGATCATCGAGGACTGGAAGCTGAACTTCAGCCTGGGCAACGTGATCAAGTACGTCCTCCGCGCTCCCTACAAGGGTGAGACTGAGGCAGATCTACGGAAGGCTCTGTGGTATCTGCAGCGCGAGATCGATCGCGTCCGCACGGAGAAGGGCGGGGAGCGAACATGATCGACTCCCGTGTGCCCGACGCGCCCCATGGTACAATGGGTGTGAAGGAGGGACCCATCATGGTCTTCGAGGAGCCCAGTGCGGGCGGTGTCGTGTCAGCGTCTGACGGTTGGAGCACGTACTGCGTGTGGCACTTCAGCGGCCTCCGGCGGCCCTGGGAGTGCGAGTGCGCGTCGTATCGCATCCGCGGGGACGAGTGCAAGCACATCAGCGCCGTGAAGGAGTCCGTCCGCGGTGGACGGGCAGCGACGGGCGTGATCAGCTTCTGGAGGCGGTAGTGATCGACATCCCACCCGACGCCGAGGCGGAGCTCACCCCCTGGGAGCGTGCCATCTGGGGAGCGGAGTCCCTGGCACCCCGCATCGTCCGCGCCCTGTCCGGTCACGCCGCCGTCCTCGCGCTGCTCGCGGAGGAGGCCGCGGCGACGGGTGGCCTCGGCGCCCCACCCTACTGGGAGGCCGCACACTGGTCCTCGAGGTGGGACCACGCAGCGCGGCGTCCGAGGGGTGACGCGTGAGGATCCCCGTCCTCGTCCTCGGGGTCTGCAGCGTCGTCTACGGGGGGCTCGTGCTCTCCGCCGCGCGGGACGCAGCGCGGCGTCTCAGAGCCCGCCTGCGGAGGGCAAACAGCTGGGAGACCCCTGATCTCTGAGCGGCGGGGCACTGGGCGCGTGAAGCACTGACCGCGCACGCGTCACGTGCGCCGCGCGCGTGGCGAGTTATGATCTGTGTAGGAGGGACCGCGATGGAGCGGCCTCCCCGAGGTGATGCGTGAGTCACGACGTGAAGCAGAAGAAGCGGATGGACATGAGAGTCTGGGTGTCAGACGAGGAGGCCCTCTTCGTCCTCGCGGAGGCCCTGGGCGTGCAGTGCTCTCCGCCTCGAGAGGACCTCCGCTGGACCTCGCCCCACGGCGACGAGCCCTGGGCCCACTGCACGTGGCAGGGTGGGGTCGCGGACCTGCTCCAGCTCTCCCTGGTGGACGCGGTCCGCGCGGGGCGGTCTTCATCCTGGTCCGCGGCCGACACACTTCAGCTGATCTACTGAACAAGAGGACAGGTAGGGAGGTCATCATGGAAGATCGGATCTTCTTCAATCCCCGCGCCCAGATCGCCCGGCGCCGCCAGGAGCACAGCAGCCCTTCCCGGTTGATTCGAGCGGCCGCGGACGCCTCACCGAAGCGCTGGGGACGCGAGTGCAAGTGGTGTGGAGTGTGGGAGCAGGGCTGGCCCGCGGACGAGATGTACATCTGCATCCGCTGCGAGTGAAGAGTCGACGGGACCACCCAGCTTTGTGTCTGTTCACCGCACCCTGTTGCCCCATGGCCGCGGGGTGCGGTGTGTCCCAGACGTCGTCCCGTTCACACGGATGGGCATCGGGGTCTTCGGGCATCGACCCCACCTCACGTGCGCGTGAGTGTGGGTGGGTGTATGATGCGGTTGCCGCACAACCAGCGGAGGCACTCATGGCAGACAAGATTCTCTACATTCGTCTCGGCATCGGCCTCGTCTTCTATGAAGGCGATCGTCAGCTCCCTGACGACGACCCTCTGTATCTGGTCGATCCCGACGGAGAGGCGGTCGCGGACGGCGTCATCTCCTTCGCGGAGTGGTCCGCTGAGGTGATCCGCATCGCCGCCGAGCGTGGCTTCACCCGCATCTACGACCAGAACATTGCAGAGGATGGGCTCCTTCCCGACACCGCGTGGTCAGAGGGTGTCACGCTGGAGGAGCACATGAAGATCCTGCAGGACAACTACTAGGCCCGTCGGGGTCCGCGCCCCGGGGGCTTTTTCCCGTGTGCGGACCCCGATCCGGTGTATGATGTGGGTGCAAACCACCAAGGAGTGAGGAAATGGACATCTACGTCGTCTCCATGGCCACGACCCAGGGTCTCCCGGGCCCCGTCGTCACCATGCGGTTCTTCAAGGACCACCAGGAGGCCCTCGACGAGTTCACGGAGTTCACGAAGGCCCTCACCGAGGACCCCTCCACGATCCTCCTCATCCGTCTCAACACGGACACGATGGCGGAGGAGATCCTCGAGGCCTTCGAGGGGACGGATGAGGACTACATGGACCAGTGGGGTCGTGACTACGAGGACGATGAGGAGCTCTCCCCCTAGTCACGAGCGCGGTGGGTCGAACCGCCGTCTGATGTGAGTGCCCCTCATCGGGGCAGAGGAGAGAGTCAATGACGGCAGGAGAACTCCGCGCGATTCTGGCTGCGCTTCCGGACCACCTCGAGGTGGTGATCATGGATCCGGAAGTGGGCGAGCCCAAGTACATCGACAGCGCCCACCGCGGATCGTGGGGCGTCACGCTCCTGCGCCGCCAGGACGAGAAGCTCTGGGAGGAGTGGGGCGACGGTCCCCTCCCGGACGCGATCGAGTCTGGGCTCGAGTCGTACGAGGATGACACACTCTACCGCGACCCAGCGGGTGAGATCGTCGTGATCACAGCCTACTGACCCACCCAGCACGAGCGCGGGGCTCGAACCGTGGTATGATGCGGGTGCCAACCACCAACGGAGGCAACATGGCTCTCAACATCACGACAGTGCGGCAGCGGTTCGGTCAAGGGGCACACACCCTGACGATCACCAAGAAGACCCAGATCAACACGTATCTGGGACGCCTGGAGACTCGCAATCCTCGGTCCTTCGTGGCCCAGCCGGACCCGGACCCCGCGAATCATCTCCACAAGGGGGACATCGTGGAGGTCGTGGCCCTCCTCACTCCCGAGGAGATGCGGTCCTGCCACCCCGGCATCCGGATCCGCATCCCCGACGGCCGCGAGTGCGTGGTCTACAGCACGGACATCCGCCACTTCCTCAGCCTCTGACCAGGAGACGTCATGTACCAGCTCACCATCTTCCACACCTACAACGACGCCTGTGAGACCCTCGAGGAGGTCACCGATCGGCTCACGCGGTGGGGTCTCAAGGTCGACCACACCACCTACGATCCCAACTGGGACGAGCACACGATCGTCGTCCAGGGGACCAAAGACCAGTTCATCTCCTGGGGAGAGGAGGCGCAGGAAGGAGGCCCTTCCTTCAACGAGGAGGAGTTCCTCGACTCCCTGGAGCCCGCCGAGGGCGTCGGTCACGGCGGGGAGATTCCCCTCTAATGTGCTCGGCGTGCGGATACGAACACGGCCCGTACAGCTCGTGCCACGAGGTCCAGGAACGGAACTGGCGGGCCGATTGGCTCGCCGAGGCGCGGATGTACGAGGCACAGCCGCCCCCGCCGGTTGAGCCGGAATCCGGCGGGCGCGTCACCGAAGAGAACGTGGCCGACGGCATCGACCGCGGCGAGCACCGCCGTAAGGAGGAAACATGACCCACAGCTTCAAGGGCACCGACTACAGCGAGCTCCACCTCGCGCTGGGTCTCAAGTTCGAGGACGACATGGAGGTGGACCTGCCCAACCTGCAGGGACACCTCAACGCGATGTTCACCCGCTACGTCCTCCTGGACGAGGACGAAGAGGACAGCGTCAGGGAGCTGAGCAGGGAGACGGAGCTGTGCCGAGGATACGTCCAGTCGCACATCGACCACCTCAGGGCACACAAGTGCATCAGCGCCAGCGAGGACAGGATCGCGGTGTACGAGGCTGCGATGCGGGTGAAGGAGCCCGACGTCTTCATCAGGATCGTCGCTAGGCTGATCGACATGATGTGGTGCTGACCAACAGTAAGGAGGAAACATGAGCGACATCTTGAAGCAGTGGCTGGACCTGTGCAAGTCGGGCAGCGTGCAGGAGATCAAGGACTACGGCCGCAAGCACGGCGATGAGATCATCAAAGAGATCGTGAGGCTGAAGAACGCGGGAATGAACAGCATCGACGAGATCGAGCGGCTGCACGCCGCAGGAGGTGACAAGTGATGCTGATCAGCCCAGCGCCGCCGATCGTCCCGTGCGACTGAGGTCTTGGGTGTTAGAATGAGGGTGCGAACAGCCGCGGTGGGCGCGGCGAGGAGGAAGCAGTGAGATTCAAGTACCTAGTCGGGTCCGTGATCCAGTACGTCTCCTTCGGCGGCGGTCTTCGCACCGTCACAGTCGATGAGAAGGTGGACGACATCAAGGGCGGTCGTTCTGGTTTCGGCGGCATCACCGACCGCGGCGAGCCCGTCTGGGGCTACGACGACCAGATCGTCGCGGTGGTGAAGTTCTAGTCCCACAGCGTCCCGTGCGAAGGGGCAATGTGGGTGTATGATCACCTCACCACCACACAAGGTGGTTCAACCAACCAGCAGAGGAGGACATCAAATGTCCAAGTACGACGTCAAGGTGGAATCGGTCGAGGGTCTCAACGTCCATGGAACGGTAGACGCCGCGCCCTTCACGGCATCCCCGTTCCGCTGGGGATCGAAGATGCTGATGAAGGTGGTCTCCGACGATCAGCGTGCCCTCCTCACCCAGGGTCAGAAGGTCGCCGTCGGCGCGGCGGCCAAGAAGGCCCTCAAGACGGCCGGCCTCGAGCTCCCCAAGGCCGAGCTGGTCCGCCCCCGCAAGCCGAAGGCCGAGACGACCGAGGCCACGACGACCGAGGCCACGACGACCGAGGCCGAGACGCTTCCCGCTCAGCCCGAGGTCGCCGCCTCCGAGGACGACACCGCCGCCGCCGAGTAGGAACACACGACACGACACAGGCAGGGCCGGGGTCCGATCCCCCGGCCCTCGTCTGTCGGGAGACACCTCATGGACATCAGCATCTGGGGACACATCCTCATCGTCGGCCTCGTGGCGTGGCGGGCCCACGGGGTCCACGAACTCTCTCGCGGCGGAGACACGTGGTCGTCGGCGGTTCTGACGATCTCGACCGCGGCAGACATCGCCGTGATGATCGGCGGGAACATCCTCTCGTGGTCGGTCGTCCAGATCATCAGGGTCGGCATCCTGGTCGCGGCTCCCAGCCCCGCAGACAGGCAGATCTTCAACAGGCTTTCACCTGACGCGTCGCGTTGGCTGATCGTCTTCGCGGTCGTGCTCTCGGGACTCATGTTCGCACTCTTCCAGTGGATTCGTTAGGGAGACATGATGGGAAGCATCTACGACAGTCTGATCAAGCGGCTTCAGGGACGAGTGCACCTATGACTCTCCTGGAGCAGCTGAGAGCCCATGTCGGTGGGCTCGTCCGCATCAAGTCCCAACTCTACTGGTACGGTCGGGGCTGGGACGGGGTCCACGACCGGGTCTGCCTTCTCATGGACACCACCGACGCCGGCCCGCGCCTCGACGGCATCGCCGCCGCCACCACCACCGTAGCCGCCGCCGCACCCGCCGCCGTAGCCACCACCGCCGCCGCCCTCCTCATCGTCGACGGCGCTCCTCACTGGGTCTGGGTCGCTAAGAAAGATGTGGAGCTCCTGCGACCCGTCGACCGACATGACACGACACCCCTCACGACGCAGGCCGAGGTCGACGCCGTCCTGTGCGGCTACCGGCCCGAGGGTCCGGAGGAGATGGCGTCCCTGAAGGGAGTGTGTCCCTTCTAGACCCGTGCGCGGACTCCTCTCGATGGTATAATGGGGGTGCCAACCCAAGTCGCCTCGGGGCGCAAAGGAGTCAGACGACATGAAGTACGATCCGGAAGATCAGGGCCACCGCGCGGCGCTGGCAGTCGCCATCACGACGATGCTCACCGATCTCGGCTTCAAGGAGACCCCGCAGGAGGGGTGTGGTGAGGTCGTCTTCGGTAAGGAGTCCCGCCGCCTCCGCAGCGTCACCATGCTCGTCTACACGAGCATCGAGGGTGCCGAGGTCCGTGAGAAGGGGACGGATGCCATCCGCGTCTGCGCGGTCAGCATCAACCGCTTCGGCGAGCGCCGCGGCCTCGGATCGGAGACGCGAGTCCACCGCACGGGGCAGCTCGAGGGCATCCCGGACCGCATCCGAGACCGCATCGTGGACATGGCGGCGACCCTGAACGACGTGGTCATCTGCGGCGACTGCGGCGCACCCACTTTCAGGACAAAGCGCGGCAAGGCCTGCTGCACGGACTTCTGCTGGTCTCGCTGACCCACTGCCCGCCGGGCCCGGACCTCCGGGCCCATCCCGTGCGCGGACAGGGCTCGAGGGGTATAATGGGGTCACCCAACGAGGTTGGGCACAACGGAGGCAACGTGGTCAAGAAAGGGAAGTGGTACAGCAAGCCCGGAACGGGCGGGGACGCGACGGCTCGGCTCGTCGTGGGGGTCGAGTGGTCGACGACCGGCCGCGGTGTCGACGTCCGGTACAGGACGCGGTGGCCCGTCAAGCAGGGCGGCGGCGTCCTCGCGGAGACGACGTCATCGGCGGCGGAGTGGGCGCGGTTCATGCGGTGGGGTGGGGTCGTCCAGCCCGACGGCTGGGAACCCCACTGGTTCGCTGGGATCCCGCACGGCCCCAGCATCAAGGACTAGGGCGGGAAGGGGGTGGGCTCCTCGGGGCCCACCCCCTTCGGCGAGGTCGACAACATCAACGCAGGGAGAAGGACATGGCAGTCTACAAGGGTGAGTACGTGGACATCGACTACGGCGACATGCCGTGGGACGACGCGCTGGAGGAAGCGCTCGCGTCCCTGGACGAGGAGTGCCGCACGGGGTGCGGCGGGAGCTGGGACATCTACGAGTCCCGGGAGCCGGGTGTCGTCTACGAGGCGGCCTTCATCGACTTCGCCACGGACAACCTCTTCTACGACGGCGAGTCCTGGTCGGATGGAAGCGACACCGACGATGACGCCGACGACGAGGACGAGGACGAGTCGCCCGGCGCGGTGGCCCTGTGACGGTGGACTGGTCCCAGCCGGACCCATCTGGCTGGTGGGGATGACGGTGGCCGCGGCGCTCGCCCTGATCTGGCGCGGTCTGACCCGACACCTCTGAAGCACTTCACGCCCGGGGCATCAGATGCATCCGCCGTGCGAGTCGCCAAGAGGTTCTCCCGTTGGCCCCGTCGTACTCCATGACTCGCCTCGGGTGACACCAGGGCGGATGCATCTGATGCCCCGGAAGGGGAAGCATCTCACGCCCCGGGAGAGCAGCACGCCCTCTCGGGGCGCTGACGCGTGAAGTGCTCCCCGCGCAGGCAAGACGCACAGGGATGTGTCTGTTGCCGCGGCCCTGTTGCCCCATGGACGGCACCGCTGTGATGCAACAGACACAACGCGGCGTGGCACGGACGAGGTCCCCGAAGCGCCTCACGCCCCGCACTTCAGGCGCCCCCGTGCAGAGAGGGAGTCCACGGGCAGCGCTTCGGACGCCCGGGCGGTGAGCACAGCAGAACCCACGTCCGCAGTGCGACAGGGTCCGCGGATGCGTGGGCAGGTAGTGCGTCAGGGTCGAGGCGTCGTCTCGGGTCTGGGATGCTGCAGGGTCCGCGCACAGCTCCGCGTCGGACGCACGTCAGGGTCAGCGGAGGTCGCGTCCCCGCAGTGCGGCACGGAGGGGTCCGCGGTGCGGCAGGGTCCCGAGTGACAGCCCGGGACGGAGATACGTCAGGGTCAGGGCCCAGTCAGGGACGTGCACCCGACCCCGACGCACTTCACGGAGGGGTCCACTTCCGACCCGCGCCGCGTGCGGAAGACGCAGCCCGGGCGTGCAGCACTGCGGACGCAGAGTCTGCGGGCAGCCTCGGAAGCGTCTCACGCCCTGCGTGCGAGACTTCCGGCGCGGTCCGCGCGTGCACCACTTCACGCGCACGCAGCAACGCCCCCCTCCACCGGGAGGGGGGCGTGCTTTCTGCGTGCTACTTGCGGCGGCCGCGGGGGGTCGTGGCCTTCACTTCGGCCTCGGGCTCGGCCTCGACTTCCGGCTCGGGGAGTACTTCGGCCGCGGGTGCCACCGCCGCGAGCAGGGCCTCCGCGCGGGCGAGCCGGGCCTCGAGGTCGCGGTAGCGAGCGTCCGGGACCGGCGGCGCCGTCTCCTTCCTCGACCGGGTGGAGGGCGGGGCGTCCGGGATCGTGCCGCCGGCGGCTCGGATGGCCGCCTTCGCGGCCTGTCCGATGGCGACCTTCTCGCCCTGCTCGAACGACGAGTAGAACTCCGGGACTACCTTCAGGAGGCTTTTGTTGCCCCAGAAGAAGGGGGCCGCCTTGAAGGGCTTGCCGCCGCAAGTCCCCGTGACCTCCATGGGCTCGAGCGACACGGACGTGACCTTGACGTCGTACTTCATATTGACTCCATTTGATGACACGAGAGGAGTTGGACCTCTTCCGGACCCGGGTGATTCCGTTCCGGTTGTGTGCCCATCATACCCCATTGACTTTGAGTCGCACGGGATCTGATGTGGCTTTGAGGACGTGTGGGGGGGGTGGAACCCCCTTGTCCTCGTGCCCCCATTATACCCCCATCGGGAGGACCCGCACGGGAGAGGGGGACGTGTCCCCCGGGGGGTGGGACCCCGGGGGTGGGGAGGTATTCCCTCCACCCCCCCATTATACCCCTCGTCGACTGACCCACACGCGGGTCCCGGTCGTGCGGGACGGACGAGGGCCCATCCACTGATGTCACGTGCGTCTGGGAGAGGGCTGGGGCGCCCCTGGGCGTGCGCCCCGGGCGTCCGCGGACAGGCTCAGTGGGGCCCCCTAGGGGGCGTGTCGGGGCCCTAATCCCGTCGCACCGCCCGGGAAAAGTAGACGACTTCGAGACGTCCCTGCGACCCACCGTGACCACTCAACACCCGTGGCACCCTTTCACCCCATCCCGTGGTTGAGGAGAGGTGGCCATCCCCGAGAGCAAGGATCTGGGCTCGAGTGCACTAGACCGCTCACGAGGGACAAAAAACTTCCCGGGAAAAATTGACGACTTTTGAACTTTGAAGAGAGGGCAGAATATTTAGACATTATACTGGAACGGGCATGAAGATCACGCAAGGACAGTTGAGAAAACTCATTCGTGAGGAGTTAGCTCGAAGAAGCATGGACGAGATGGCATGGGGTGGGAACTTGGGAATTGTCAGGGATGACTCAGAAGAACAATTTATCTTCAGAGAAGAGCCGCCCGATAAGTTGAAAAGATCGATGGCAAGTGCAGAAAAATATGCAAGATCAGAAAGATTTGCGCAGCAGGCGATCAAGCTTTACAGCAATTTTCCACTTAAGATCTGGACAGCACCCTTCATAGGCTCGACCGAAGGAACTGCGTGGGAGGAGAAGGTGCAGGATTTCGTCGACCTCGGCCGCAGGTTCAACTTCTATGACATTTCCCCAGAAGGTCTCCAGATTCTCGAGAGTCTAGGATTTGAGAGTTTGGACAAGATTGACCCCCAAAATGATTTTGTCGTGTTGTATGCATCTAACTCGGTTGATGGGGGTTCAGAATTTATGGCGTCACCTTGGATTATCATGCACACTATCATTGATGGGATGATCGGGACGATCAGGGGCATGGAATTTACAGGTAGACAGTCGCTAGTTCATATCCCAGAATTCAATGACTATTGGCGCTCTTTTGTGACGATGGTAGATGACATTCCAGATATAACCATGAGAATTCATGAGATCTTTACGATGAAATCGATGAGGTCTATCGAGAAGGGTAAATTTGAAGAGATCACCAACCTGCCCGAGATTGCATATGAGTGTGTCGTCCAAGAGCTGATTGACAGTCGAGGATTTTTCTACAATAAGTCTACACTTTCGCCAGATGAGATTGAGATCATGAATGTGTTCAAGATTGCTGTCAAAAAGGCTGCCGAGGCATTTAGATCTTATGTTCGAGGCAAGATGGTTGCTGTCGCTACGTATGTCATTTGATGATTGACACCCCTCCCCGTCGCCTGATCTGTGGCGCAGGTTTGCCGGCGAAAGTGTTGGGCCTGCTTTGCAGGCCCATGTGCAATCTCGGGAGATTTTGACGACTTTGGACTTCTCTGCGATCGCTTTAATATGTAGATACTACCCACAGGAGAAGATCACATGAAAATTACCGGCACTCACCGTGCTCGGGCATCCTGGGATCGTAGCGGCAGGCCCCCTCTGGGTCGATCCAACCCTGGGCGTGATCCGTCGCGTCGCTTGTGATCTCATCCCTGATGATCCGCCGCAGCTGCCCCTCTGTGATTCTCATGATTTCTTTCTGCTAGTGAGAGAAGCAATCTCTTCGTCTGAGATCACCCGATTTTCGCTCACTTCTAACACATGAACCGGGATATTGTGCTCTTGAGCCCATCGAAGATCTGCACTAAAAGTTTTACGTGATTTAGGGCTGATAGAGGACTGCTCATAAAAACAATACAGCAAGCTGGAGATCTTCCAGTGTCCAACGTACATTTCATAAATTGAATTTTCCGCTTTTATGTCCTCCTCATCAAGGATGAGAGAATCAGCAGGATCTTCGCCGCGTTGATTGGTGCTATATGGGTTCAGCTCACTTGGACGCTTTCTGGTCCCTGATGAAGCGTAATATGACAGCGTATTACTATGTGTCCCAGAGAGTGACTCTGAATAAGTGTCAGCGTTGGCTGCCCATGTAACCCTACCGTCAATAATTGCAATTCCTGCAATTCCGCCAGCTGTTTCTATATCAGCAACAGGATCCATGAAAGCATCTCCCATCACAAGCTGAGCGGCGATAAACTCGGAGTTATCCTGACCACGCCATCCTGGCCTGTAAAGTCCGAAACATGACAGCTCATTCTTCGATGATGATAGATTGCTCACAGGGCGAGCACCTTGGACGCCAGGATATCCGCAGAAGACATGGCATTTTAGCACGTCATCTTTGAAAACTTTCTCGCTTCCTTTAGCAAGCTCATTCCACAGAGCTTTAATATTGCGTCTAGCTTTGATTGTCTCATCACGGACAGGAGTTCCAGGCTTGATCTTGCCTGATGCAATATCAGGATGATATTTCGAGTTTCTGGTAACATCATCAAACATGTCTGCGATTCTTAATCTCTGAGAAATATCAGATTCTAAAATCCGCGTCTCGTCAAGCGTCTCCCTGATGGTACGACGCAACTGCTCTTCAGTTATCCGCATTGTTTATCCTTGATATTTCTATATATGGCCACCGACGTGACGTCACCACGGCGCGAGGTTAACGAATCCTTCCGCCCGGGCGTCGGTGACGAACTCATCAACTGCTGCGAACATGTCGTCGATGATGTCTTCATGCTGTCGAACGGCGCGCTCAAAGAACTCTCCGCGGCGGTCCTGCTCATCCCGGAGCTGTGAGACGTAGTCCTTGGAGATCCGGTGG
>Ga0181358_1000269_pt1 | contig 23245 bp, 40 predicted proteins | sample Fa13VDMM110SD_FD_130096 | JGI IMG/M metagenome (GOLD analysis project Ga0181358, IMG submission 130096) | Freshwater viral communities from Lake Michigan, USA - Fa13.VD.MM110.S.D | ecosystem: Environmental > Aquatic > Freshwater > Lake | place: USA: Michigan | collected 2013-09-24 | reverse complement strand
AGGTCTCGTTCCGTACATCAACACGCTCGCCGGATTTGAATCCACGAAGGTTGCTGACGCCCGCGAAGCCATGAACGCTATGGGCTCCAAGATGCTCCAAGCGCGCAAAGACGAACTGTTCGATACGCTCGCCCAGAAGATAGTGGAGCAGATGCAGTTCGACAAGTCCGGCAACAAAGCCGGGTCCGCTGCCGCCCAGAAGCGTTTCGACGAAATTATCCAGCGTGCCCTCGCGGCGGACGCCCGCCAAACAGACCCACAAAAGATGTTGCTTACCGGCGACGTGAATGCTAGCATCGAGCAGCGGGTATTTGCGCTCTTGTATCCGTTGGAAGCCAAACTCAAGGCGCAGCCTAAAACCACGCGCGGGTCCGAGTTCCAAGAGGCCCAGCAAACATACGGACAATTCCGATGAAAAAACTCTTAGCAGTTGGTGTGGTAATTGGCTACCTCTTTGGAGACGCTGGCACCGCCGCCGCCCAACAGTGTGTCCCGCCCCAGGTCGTCGCTATGCAAGCCATGTCACAGGTTCCCGGCGCGGAACTGATCATGCTGCTGGATGGCAAAGCCGCCCAAGACATCACGGACAAGTATAACGCCCAACCCCCCGCAACGACGCATGCGGTCGATGGTATTGCGGTGATACAAGCGCCCAACAAGGTCGTGTATGTGATTGGATTCCTAGGAAACTGCACGGTGTTCGCAGACGGAGTCGAATGGGAAGTGTTCTCTAGCTGGTTGGGTCGAGGTGCATAATGGAAGACGTTGAGCGTTTGGTGCGGGTCGAGGAACGGGTTGCTTCGCTGCGGGAGGATTTCTCCGAGCTAAAGCAGATCATCGAGAAACACGTCACGAACCAAAGCAATGAAATCAAAGAGCTTAAAGCCCAGCAGGGCGTCCTCGTCGCGGCCATCGGCAAGTGGAAGCAAGGCGCTGGGCTTATCTTCCTATTGGGCGGCGCGGTAGCTTGGGTTATTGACCACTGGACTTGGTTGATTTCCCACATTAGAGCTTGATTTCCTAACCCCGGCACGGTAGTATCTTCTTAGGAGGATACCATTATGTCGTTTACCGTGTACATGGGCTACGACGCCCGCGAAGACCTGACATACCGCGTGGCGCGATACTCGCTCCTCCGCCGTTCAAGCATCCCCGTCGAGGTGATCCCGCTGAACCACATGGCCCTGCGCGCGGCCAAGCTCCTCACCCGTCCGTACTCGGTGGGCGAAACCGGCCAGATGATCGACGCCCGGGACGGTAAGTTCTTCTCCACCGCGTTTAGCTTCTCCCGCTTCCTTGTTCCCGAACTTGCGCGCCGGACCGGCAAGACCGACCCGGTGATGTTCGTGGACTGTGATTGGCTGTTCCTTGACGACGTGGCCAAGCTGCTCCGCGAGACGGACACCAGTCTGCCGGTCTCGGTGGTCAAGCACGCCTTCACCCCGAAATATGGCACCAAGATGGACGGCATCGCGCAGACGGCGTACCCGCGCAAACTGTGGTCGTCGCTCATGTTGTTTAACGCGGCCCACCCCGCCCATGCGTTTCTGACGCTAGACAAGGTCAACGAGGCCACTGGAGGCTGGCTGCACAATTTCAGTTGGCTGCAGGACGAGGAAATCGGTTCGATCAACGAGAAATGGAACTGGTTGCCTAAGCACAGCCCCACGACAAGCGGCGCCATTCCGGGTATTTCGGCAATCCACTACACCGACGGCACGCCACAGTATGAGAACTACGCCGATGTGGAGTGTGGGGGTGTGTGGCTCAGCGAACTGAAAGATTTTGCCCGGCACGTGGGCGAGAACCCCGGAGACTTGATCCGATGACATACCGATTGATAACCAGCTTCGGCCCCGGCGGCTGGGAACTCTACGCGCGACGGATGGTTGAAAGCTATCTGGAACATTGGGATATCCAAGCGAGCCCCACGCTGGCGGTTTACTATCATGACTGCGAGCTTCCGGCGGACGCCCCCAAAAGCCCCCGGCTGCGTTATGTGAATCTCAATGCGGTTTCGCCTGAGTTCGTGGCTTTCCGCGAGCACGCCCCGCGCGGGGAGGTGGAATCCGGGAAGTACAACTTCCGTTTTGATGCGTACAAGTTCTCGGCCAAGGTCTTCGCGCTGGCCGTAGAGACTCAGCGGTTCTTGGAACTGAAAGACCGCCCTCGGCTGGTGTGGCTTGACGCGGACACATACGCGACGGCGCGGATCACCAAAGAATGGCTCGACGGGTTCTGCCCGGACGATGCGGACTTCGTACATCTTCCCCGCGACGCGGCGCCTTACAGCGAAACGTCGTTTGTGCTTTTCGACTTGCGGCGAGTGCCTGCTCAAGCCCTGATCCGTGATTTGCTGGCGATTTACGTCGCGGGGGAGATCTTTCAGTACAAGGAATGGCACGACGGGTTCATCGTTGAGCGGCTGCTGTTCTTGCACGCCCAACACGGTGCCAAGCTGGTTGGGTTGACTCCGGCGGACTATAAGGGCCTTGAAGCCTTCGAGAACTCAGTTCTCGGGGAAAGAATGGTTCATCTTAAGGGTAACAGAAAAACTACGCAAGGTCAAGAGAAAGATACGCCCATGTTCAACAACCGCTACGACCGCCTCGACGCTCTTGTGAAGTTCTATGCGGAAGGCAACGAGCACTTCAGCCTGCTGGAAACGGGCACGTGGAACGGTGATCGGGCGATCCGGTTGGCCCGCGCGGCATTCGCTGGGGGCGCTAAGGAAGTCCACTATGACGGCTTCGACCTGTTCGAGGAAGCAGACGCCGAGACCGACGCGGTGGAAATGAACACCAAGAAGCATTGGTCCTTCGCCGACGTGACAGCCAAGCTGGCGGAGTTTGCCAAACAAGCGGATACTACGGGGTACACGTTTTCGTTCTCGCTGCACAAAGGCGACAGCAAAACAACGCTCACGCCGGGCACCTACAAGCCGCACTTCGCATACCTGGACGGGGGTCATACCTACGAGACAGCCAAACACGACTGGGAAGCTGTGGTCGGCGCGAACGGCGTGGTGGTGTTTGACGACTTCTTCGTCCCCGATGCGACGGGTAAAGTGCCGCCCGAGAATCATTGCGGTACCAATGCGGTTTACGCGGAAATCGAAGATCGCCAAAAGTACATCCTACCGTCCAAAGACCCGGTGCTGGGCGGCGGCGTTACGTGCCTAGCGGTGATTGTGCCGACTGACATGGCCAAGCCCCCGGCGGAAGTGTTCGCTAAAGCGGCCCGAGGTTCTGTGCCTTTGAAAGTCCAAGCGCGGGACTGCATGCCGCAGGAACACATCGAGACGAACGTCCGCGCGAATCTCAAACTGGTGAAGCGCTGGATCAAGAAGTGCGAGCCCCACAGCGGTACGATGGTGGTGGCTTCGGGCGGGCCGTCGCTGGTCAAGGAGATTGCCAAGATCAAGAAGCTCCGCGACGCTGGAGCATTTGTCATGGCCGTGAAGCACGCGTTGCCGATGCTTGCGGACGCAGGGATCGTGCCGGACGGTTTGATCCTGTTGGACCCCCGGGATGCGGCGGGCATTTCGACGCACGGCAAAGTCCGCACGGGGCTGTTCGATACGCTTCAACCGGAGACACGGGTGTTCCTCGCGAGCATGTCCGATCCGAGCGTGACGAAGCTGGTAAAGAAAAAGACCAATAACATATGGGGCTGGCACGCGTACACCGAGTCCTTGAAGGCGTTCAAGGACTTTCCCCCGGATACGTTCATGATCACCGGCGGGACGTGCGCCGCGTGGCGGGCCGTGCCTGTGGGCAAGACGTTGGGCTTCGACAAGTTCCACCTGTTTGGCTTTGACTTCTCATACCAGGAAGGCTCGTTCGATCCGGCGGCGAAAGACGACGAAGGGCGCAACAAGTATTTCAAGGTCGGCATCGGTGCGGGGCGCAAGGAGTTCTGGTCGTCGGGCGAGCTTATCGCAGCTGCGCAGGACGCGGAACATTTCTTCAAGCGCGCTGCTGAAATCGACATCGAGATTTATTGCTACGGGGAGGGAATCGGTCCTTGCCTTTGGAAAGAGATTATGGGAAGCTCGGTACAACAACGGGCTAACTTCCACAAGTCTTTTAACTGGAGCAAAGAATGAACATCCTCGTTTTGCCCGACGCACACGCCCGCGATGGTGTATCTAACCGACGGTTCACGTGGTTAGGCAAGCTCATCGTGGACTTGAAGCCTGATGTGGTTCTTTGTCTGGGGGACTTCTTCGACATGCCCTCTCTGTCGTCCTATGATGGTTCGCTGCTCACTGGGTCGCACCGGCCCACGGCGTCGTTCGAGGGGCGTCGGTACATCAAGGACTTGGAAGCCGGGATTGAAGCGCTTGACCGCATTCAGATCGAACTCAACAAGGCCGCACGTGCCCGGCCCCGGCGTATCTTCCTCCACGGCAACCACGAGGACCGCGTCAACCGAGCGGCGAACAACGCGCCGGAGCTTCAAGGCGTACTGTCGCTGGAAGACATGCAGTTAAAGCACTATAACTGGGAAGAGAATAAGTTCCTCGACCCGGTGGAAGTCGGCGGTTTCGTTGCGCAGCACTACCACGTGAGCGGTCTTATGGGTCGTCCTATTGGCGGCGAAACGCACGCGCGGAACCTGATTCTCAAGACCCACGAGTCCTGCATTCAAGGCCATTCGCACCTGTGGGACTTCCACCAGCACACAAGCCCCCGGGGCCAGCGCAAGCAAGCGTTCGTCTGCGGGTGGTTTGGTGATCCTTTGCAGAAGGAAAGCTACGCCGGTCCCGCGCAGGTCATGTGGGACTCCAGCGTAACGTTGCTCAAGGGCGTAGTCAACGGCGTGGCCGTGGACGGCTTTGAGAAGATTACCGTTGCGAAGATGCAGAAGGAGTATGCATAATGGCAAAGACCCCCGCGTGGCAGCGCAAGGAAGGCAAGGACCCGGACGGCGGTTTGAACGCCAAGGGTCGTGCCGCGTACAACAAAGCCAACCCGGGTAAGCCCGGGCTCAAGGCACCACAGCCGGAAGGTGGACCGCGTAAGAAGTCGTTTTGCGCTAGGATGAGCGGAATGAAGAAGAAACTCACAAGCGCCAAGACGGCCAATGATCCCAACAGCCGGATCAACAAGTCGCTTCGCGCGTGGAACTGCTAGTATGAAAACCAAAACTGAAAAGCTAAAGGCGCTCAAGGCGCAGAAGCCATCGCTCGTGCGAAACATCAATATCCAGAAGCTGGAAGGTGATTCACGCCCGAAGGCAAAGTCCACGGTCAGCAAGAAGTCGTTCTCCGAAATGCGAAAGGGTTGGAAATGATGTTCGAAGTTGAGGGAGTGGAAATCCCCGACCACATCCAGCGGGCGCTCCATGAAGCTCAAGAGACGCTCCGCATTGCTCAGGCGGCGGAAGCAGACGCAAACGCACTGTTCTGGAACTGGTACCGCATTGAGCTACAGCGGGGGCACAATGGTTAAGCCCCGCGATTACAAGGCCGAATACGCCGCACACCAAAGCTCGGAAGGCTCCAAAAAAGACCGGGCGTCCCGCAACAAGGTCCGCTACCAACTCGCGAAAGCGGGTCGGGTGCGCAAGGGCGACGGGAAGGACATCGACCATTCGGACGGCAATCCCCGGAACAATTCGCCCAAGAACCTCCGGGTGGTTTCCAAGTCGTACAACAGGGGTAAGAGATGACCAACGACAACGTCGTAATCCTGCCGGTTGTAACTACGCTGGACATCCCCATTGAACGTGTTCTTGATGGCGCAAAAAAAGCTGGATTAGAAGGGGTCGTTGTAATCGGCTATAAAAAAGACGAGGAATTTTATTTCTCGTCCAGCTTATCATCGGGACCGGAAGTTGTCTGGCTGCTGGAGCAAGCCAAAAAACGCCTATTGGAGATTGCCACATGACCATTATGCGATCCAACATGGCGAAGCAGATTTCCCAGCCGGGGGCTGTAAAAGGCGATCCGGTGAAACACACGGGTAAGGTTTTCATGAAGGAAATGAAGCGCTTAGCCAAGGGTGGACAGCCCAAGAAGAAAAAGGTATAATAGAATGCCTCGTGGTGGATACCGGCGCTGGAGAAAGTCCATAGGAGACGTTAACCCCTGTGCGACATGTGCGGCCCTGGCCCAAGGACTAGTCCGACTCCGCGCCCAAGTTGCCAAGGGCCTGTCGGGGGCGAAGAAGCTGAAGAAATTTGAGAAGGCCTTCCGTATGTGGGGCTGCGCAGGAGCAAAAGGTTGACCAACGTAATCCCCCTGAAACCCGTTACGACCACCCCCGCGCGGGAAGACGAAGTTGCCGAAGCCCTTGACACCCTTCACCGTAAGCACACGGAGTCGAACCTTGATGGCATTCTGGTGATTGGCTTTAGCAAGAACGTTCCGTTCATCGTAATCGGGGGCCAAGTCCCCGTCCTGACTGGCATTGGGGCGCTACGCCACGTCGAAACGATCCTCCACGAGACCCTTCTGTTGGACGGGGAATGAGCAACGGCCTTCACCTAACCCCGGAAATCCTAGCTGCGGCGTATTCGTTTCTGCGGACTACGAAGCCCTTTGTACGGTGGAAGCTGCCCCCGGCGCATGATGTTGCGTTCAAAGTCACCAAGTCCAACACCGACGCAGGCTACTGCCTGAAACGGGAGATTGGCATTTCTCAGAAATGCTCCGGACACACGAACTCCATGCTCGCGACAATGTCCCACGAAATGATCCACCTGTATCTTGACGAACGGGGTGTGCGGTCCCACCACGGGGCGGACTTCAAACGCTGCGCTGCCCGGGTCGCAAAAGAACACGGATTCGATTTGCAAAGGTTCTACTAATGAGCATTCTCGACGATCTGGAAACACGTATGCGCCGCACCGGGCGGGCCAACGAGCCGCTCCTGCCCCTCATAGGGCTTCTCCGGGACCTGTCCGAGCGGGTAGCCGAGCTAGAGGCCAAGGAAGCCGTGCAAGCTAAGGCCCAGGAACAACTTAACGCCATTCTGCAGGTTGACATTCCTAACAGGAGCATGGTATAATGGAAATGCTCAAGCGCCGCGTGGATTCCCCGATTGGGGATAACTCGGGGGGTTTGCCTGTTTTGCAGCGCAGAAAGCTGCCTTTATGGGTACGGTTTAGAAGGTGGTTGGCTGAGTGGCTGCTGCGGCGCTAAGAAATACCTACGTTTCTGAGGGTTCCGTTAGCGGCTCGCCCGCGACGATTATGTTGCCGTGGCGTTCCCGCCAGATTGTGGTGTCCAATGATTCCTCGTCCAACAACCTTTCCGTTACCTTCGGCGGCGCTACGCTTACGCTAAAGCCCACTGAGACGCTCTCCGTCAATGTGTGGGTGGATTTCGTCACCTTCAACGGAACCGCCGCATACCGTTTGTGGGCCTTCGGGTAGGATTGGAAATGCGTAAACCGTCTTCACTTGTGTGAATGGGATAATCCATGCCTCTGATTACCTCCGCTGGGTCTGGTTTGTGGTCGGCGGGAGCTACCTGGGTCGGCGGTATCGTACCGACTTCAACAGACGAAGTAACCATTGCGGTCGGGCACACGGTCACAGTTGACGGCACGTTCGTCGTCGGCAACGACCGGCGCGACGCGGCGGTGGCGAACCTTCAGGGCATCCGTGTTATCGGCACGCTAAGAGCATCCCGCTCGGTGAGTAGCAGCCTGACGCTGCGCGGGCAATGCGTCGTCCAGGCAAACGGCGTGCTGGATTGGGGGTCTGCCGCTGATCCGATCCCGTCTGGCGTGACAGCCACGTTAATTATCAACGACGCGCCGACGCTTGCCATCGCGCGGCACACCATCGTCGGGCAATTTCCCTCGGTCATTCGGTCGCAAGGCGTGGCGCGGACGCGATGGACGACGTTGGCGGCGGGTGTTTCGGCGGGCGCTACGACCTTGAGCGTTGCGGCGGCGGCCGATTGGGCCGTTGGCGACGAGTTGGTTCTTGAGGGCGCCACACGCGCCCAAAATGAGACAGTCACGCTCACGAGCATTTCCGGCACGACTGTCGGCATCACGGCTACGGCGCAGGCTCATGCCTCTGGCTTGGCCGTCGGCAACATTACATCAAACGTCGTACTTCGCGCGAGCGGCGCAAATTTTCCGAGCGGGATTAGCTCCCGCCTAGGTTCGATAGCCGGCGAAATCACGTTCCGTCACACGCGCATCGAAAATCTGGGCACGCCCGTCGCAGGTTTCGTTTCGGGCGATTCAGGCGCTCGCATGCCCACGGTGATCCCGAGCGGCGCGGTTGGCACCACGCGGCCAATAGTCGATAGCTGCGCTTGGGTGTGGTCAAGCACGGCCAACGGTGAAGGTTTCGCTGTCCAGGCTGCCCCGTCGGACGGCTCCGGCTCGACGTTCGCAAACAACGTGCTGTGGGCGACCGGCTCCGGTTTGATGACGTGGATTTACCCCCAGGTCACGTTGACTGAAGCAAACAACAATCTTTTGCTGGCCTCCCCTGTAGGTAACGCGAATTTCGCGACTGTAGCTTTCGGTCTTGGATACTCGGCCGGAACGTTCTTAAACAACCGCATCGTGGGGTCTGGCAACACTTTCCTCATGTTTTCCGGAGGACCCACACTCATTCGCAACGCCCGCATTCACAGCACGTCCAGTTTGTGGTCTCTGCTTCAAACCACGACAACCGTTGTGGAAGACAGCAATCTTGGGACGGGCGCTGCCAACCTCGTATCGGCAAGCTCACTGGCGAACGCTCGAATCACGTTTCGGCGCTGTACGGTGGATGCCCTTTCGAAGTGCTTTCCGCTTGACGGCGGCAACAACAACGCCATCACCGAATGGTTCACAATCAACGGAAACACACTCGACAATCGCCGGTACACGCGCCGCGTCGCAGCAGAAGCGCAGACCGCAACGCGACTAAACGGCACGACCGCCGTGCAATTCACGCAGCGCGTGGCCGGGGCCGGGACGTTCTCGGTGGACATTCCGTGCGTCGCGGGCGTGTCGCAACGCTTCATCGGTTCGCTTCGCCGTAACGTCGCCTATGGCGCGGCCAACCCGCCGAGCATCGCGTTCGTCGGCTCGGGAGTGTCTTCGTCGTTCACCCATTCGGGCGCGGCGGACACCTGGGAAAAATTCGACCTTTCTGTGACGCCGACCGGGACGGGCACGATCACGGCGACCGTCACGATCAACGGAACCGTGGCAGGATCGGCTTTTCTCGACGGCCTCTACACCGACCCGTTCATCCAGTCAGTGCGTCATTACAACTTCCAGTTCCTGCCGCAAGCTGCTCAGATCGTCGATACTCGCAACACGCTGACCGAGGCGGCGGCACGAGCGCTCACTAGCGCGGCAACGCTCGACAACGTGTTCGATCTTCTGTCGGTATATGCAGTCGACAACCAAACGGTCGCGCTGCCCTACAGCACAGCGGGCACGCAGATCAACCTTGGTGCGTTGAACGTAGTCATCGACGGGACGGCCGGTGCGGCGCTTGCGATTGGCGGCGGCACGATTACGATTGGCTCGACCGCATTGGCGCCGGGAGCCAAGTTCGCCAGCTTTGCGACCAGCGGAACCGTGTCGTTCGTCAACGGCGGCGGAACGTCGGCCATCTACACGTCCGGATCGGGAACGTCCGCGCGTTTGGAAATTGGGGGCCTGACAAATGCCGCCGTGTACGTACAGAACGGTGCGGGCGTCCAGCAGGACTACCAAGCCAGCGTGAGCGGAACATACGCGTTGAACGTTGCGCCGGGTGCCAGCGGGACTTGGCGGTGGGTGGTCAAGCGCGCTGGATACGAACACGCAACGGGAACGTTCCTGCCGGGCGTCGGGGGCCTGACGGCAGTCGCGCCGTCGCTGGCACAGAAGCTTAATCCGGACGGTTCGGCGATGTACCAAGGCACCGCGTCGGCGCTTTGCTCGATTGCATTCAGCGGAACTACAAACGCGTACATTGACATCGGAAACGGCGCGGTCGGCTTGCAGGCGGCGTTTGACGAAAGCGAAGACGCGTTGATTACTGCCGCCGGTTTGACGTGGTTGGCGGGAGGCAAGGACGATCTTTCTCAGTTCAACTCTGCGTCCGGCGACTTCTTGTTCATGACGACGGGTTGGCGGCTGCGTCGTGCATCGGCGGGCGATGTCAACGCGACCCTAAATGCCTTTGCGCAAAGCGCGGACGGCGTGCCTGTCGACGGCTCTAACGGGTCTGTTCAGTTTTTGACGAGCGACAGCGCGACAGTCATCGCGTCGGCGGTGTGGGGACACATGTCCCGTACGTTGACCGGCGTGACGAATGCTAACATCGTCCAAGTCACGGGGGCCACCATCACCGGCACGGGCACATCCTCCGATCCGTGGGGGCCGTGATGTCAGCTTGGGGATTGTCTTGGGGGTTGTCTTGGGGGAATGCATGGGGCGAGACGATGCCGCCAACCACCGTGGATAGGTTTTTCGTGTTTTCGGGCGTGGTCCCCGGCATGCGGCGCAACCCCGATTCGGGAAGAAAGAACCTGGGCATATCCGGGCTAGCTAGGAGCAAGGCACTATGATCGCTGAGACGTTGATCGGGACGGCGCTTGGGGGGTTGCTTCGACTGCTGCCCGAAGGCCTGCAGTTTTGGAAGGCATCTAAGGACTCGGATCACGAGTTCCGCATGGCGCAGTTGAACCTTGAGACGCTCAAGGAACAAGCCAAACATCAAATGGATTTCCGTCGCCTTGACGGGGATATTCAATTACAAGCCGCTGACATCGAGGCGCTAGTCGAGGGTACCAAGGCCCAAGGTCAATTGTCCGGGATCAAGTGGATCGACGCGGTCAACCAGTCCGTGCGCCCCGTGACAACGTTTTACTTTCTGGGGCTCTACGGCCTAACCAAATTGGCCGTGTATGTGACGTACATCAGCGGCGGCGCGCCATGGAACGATTCTGTGCAGCGCATCTGGTCGGTGGACGACAGTGCCGTGCTGGCAAGCATCATTGCGTATTGGTTCCTCGACCGCACACTGCGTAAACGCTAAGGCCCGTTCCGGATACCGCAGCGCAAGCACAGGCTCTTCAAATGGGCCCAGCAGCGCGGCGCCTTTTCGCGAAGCTTCGCTAGTCCTGTGCCGATACCGTCGAGGGGCCATACGACGATGTGCTCACTGTCCAGTTGGTGGTGCAAGCCCTCAAACAACTGATCCCAAACGTAGGTGATATCGTCGAAATGTTCGTCGGTAAGGTACTCGTGGGGGGTGAGCTTGGTGGGGATACCCAACGCATTGGGTTCGCCCCGGGCCTCGGCCGCTTGGCCCCCGTAGCCTTCCTCGGCGACGTTGTCCCCGAAGACGAAGACGCAGTTTGGGTGTTTCTGGATGAGTTCGCGGGTATAAATGGGGATGTACACGATCACGGGGCTATACCTTGTAAACGCGTTTGCCACGGGAGGACATAAGACCAACGAAGTCCTCGATGTCTTCCGGCTTGACGATTACCGCGCCGAACATATCGAACGCCACGTAGTCTCCGTCTTTGCCGGTCGTGTAAGGCACAGCCTTACAGTCGCCGCCCGGTTCGAGAGCATACCACGTGTCCTTGACTCGGAGCAACACCCCACCTTCAATGTTAGCTTTGATCAGGGCGATAGAGTGGGGCGCGCTGGAGTCCAGCTTCTGAGTGTAGACGGTATCCACCATGAATAAGTCTCCAAACGATCTTGTGTTGCCGATCATCAAGCGGTTCGAGGGCTTTAGATCCGCACCCTATTTGTGTCCCGCAGGCGTCTGGACAATTGGTTATGGGTCAACGCGCGACGCTTCGGGTGCGCCAATCGGCCCCAACACACCGCATATTGAGGAAGCCACGGCAGAATATTGGCTCCTGCGCGAAGCTCTAAGTATCTACGCCAGACTTATGCTTCGAACAACTCCGCCGCGCGATGCAGCCTTGGTATCCTTTGCTTATAACTTCGGTATGGGAGCATTACGGTCCTCCACGCTCTGGCGTCTTCATAAAGCCGGGAACTTCGAAGAAGCTTCGTTGCAGTTCGGGCGGTGGGTCTTCGCTGGGGGCAGTCGCCTCAAAGGGCTGGTCCTGCGCCGGGAAGCCGAGCGGCAGTTGTACGTTAGCTAGTTCGTCCATATCAGCCTCCCGCAAGTTTGATAACGATCCAGGCGATTAACTCAAGCATCAGGGGACCTTCCTCGGAACGTTGTCCTTGGGGTCTTCCTCATACAAGTGACCGATGATCTGACCGTCGCCACCGCGCTTCATGTCGTCAACGGTTTCGTGCGTGATCCACCATTCGGCAATGTCTTTACGGAGAAACCGGCGTTGCGGACCGGGAATCTTACGGATCACCCAGCACAGCATGTCGGCCATACGTGTGGTGTGTTCCTGCATTACCTCTTCCGCAGACTTGATGCCCCCGGCTTTTTCAAGCGCCTTCAACCGGTCACTCAATTTCGACAGCTCAAGCTCTCTGACAATTTCCTCCCCAGTAACACCTTCATACATATTACAAGGCATGTTTTTCTCCTCACCAATGATGCACAACGACGTAGTCTTTGTCCTTAAATGGTAAAGTCGACAAGGCGCTAAGCGTGGTTTCCACGCAAGATCCATCGTAATTCCCACCGAATCCCCTACACACCTGTACACACAAGATCGGGCGGTGGTCTAGAGTCCGCAACAGGCGCCAATAGACGCGGCGGAGCTTGTCCTTTGCGGGAGGCCTGTAGGTAAACTTTACTTCGACCAGCACAATCCGGTCGGGGAACAATGCAACTACATCGGGCTGGGCGTGGCCGGTACCGCGCCGGTCCTTGAAGCGAATCCATTGGCCGTGCCTTATGTCTGCGTCCGGGTAGAGTTCAACAAGGTCCTCGTACACGGACTTCTCGTACCGCAGGCCTTTGCGTTGGGATGCCGTGCGACCGGACGGAGTTGAGAACGGGCCACGCTCGACCCACTCGGCAGACTCCAGCCCGATGCACGTATCCCGCGTCTTCACTTAAACAACCACCCGAGCAACGGCACCCAGATGATTGCGGTGTAGAATACCCACGTCCAAGGGCCCTCGTTCATTATCCGGTTGATCCTTGTCCAATGATCACCAGCTTGCCTGCGTCGAGCATGCCAAAAGCTTCCAGCGTGCCGATACCGGAGAACGACGTGATCCCCGGGACGAGGATGCCCCGTTCGTCGCGGTGGGCCAGTACCACAATTGCGCCGTCCGCTCGGATATCACCGGCGTCGAGTTGCTTCTGGACGACTTCCAGCATCGTACGCACGTCCCAGTCGGTGGAGTTGTTTGAGCGCTTGGCGCGGGCGGCAGCGAGGGACAGCGGCTTTGTTTCGTCGGTCATGTGGTTTCCTTTGCGTTGAAGTAGGCGTATTCCGTTTCGAGGCTCATATGGTCGAGCGGGCGTAACATGTCCAGAACGGCGCCGACGATACTCGCCGGATGGCCATCTTCTAAGCGGGCTACTGAGTGCCCGAGAACGTCCACATCCGCGCCGTGTTGAAGAGCAAGAGACAGAGCAACGCCAATGTCGAAAGCCATTCCGTCAAGATCGGACCCAACTTTTGGGCCGTGCAGAAAGACCTCGCTAATGCGTCCGTCGGGGTCACGGGCATATGATACATGGAAACGTTCTCCTTTGTACCACAGGTCCAGAGTGGTGGACTGGCGGCGTGGGGGTAGGCGGCTACGCGTCATGGAGCTACGCGGAGTTTAATGTCCGAGCGGATCACGAAGATATTGACGGGTTTTTCTTCGCGGAAACCAAAGGCCTGTTTCTCGACCCACACGTTGGGGAACTCCCCACGGCGGGCCCACCAGCGGCGGATGTTTTGCGCGAGGTCTTGCGATGCTTTGAAGTCGAACAGGTAGTCGTCGGGTTCTTTATCCATGGATCACCTTCAAGCCGTTAGGATTCTTTGCCTTGTGGTATTTTCCCCAATTTCCGCCGACCGAGGCTTCCCATGGGATCGTGCGCTTGCGTTCGACGCCCTTGATATCAACGAAGGTTATTTCCTCCTCTAAGTTTGCCATGATGCGGGGCAATGCGTCAAGACGAATTTGCTTGTCAAACTGCCCAATCACCGCATCGTGGACGTTGTTCAGCAACTGCACGTCAGGAACATTGTCCCATAGCCGCCGAATCGCCCGGGCGGTGTACTCCCCGATAGTACTCTGGGGCACATACGCGATCAACGCCCGAATGGTGGTCTCCTCACGGGCCCGGTCCCATACGAAGCGCCTGCGTCCGAAGGGTGTGGTAATCCAGCCGTCCGTTTGAATCTTGCGGGCGGTCCACATCTGCCACTCGCGAATCCCCGGGAAGCCCTTGAAGTACCGTTTTTGGAAATCCTCGACAAGCTCGAGTTCTACGTTCGCAAGCTGTGAAAGCGTCCGGGCGGTCCCAAGATAGTTCGACCCGTGGCCAAGGCGCTTCGCAACGTCCCGGTAGGACATGTCCCGGTAGAACTTCCGGTCGGCAAGCTCGCGTTTGAACTCAAAGTTCCACGTCATGGCCGCGACCATCGTGTGAATGTCGCCTTCTTCCACGCCCCTCATGTACCCCGGATCGCCGGACAAGTACGCCACGGCGCGGGACTCGGCCCCCTGCTGATCGCACGAGAACAGTTCCATGCCGTCGTCCGCAACGAACATGCGGCGGATCGTGTCGTCAATATTCTGCAAATTTGCGCCGAAACCGAGCGGGTGTTCCGACGACGACCAGCGGCCCGTATCCGTACCGGAGATGTTGAAGTTTGCGTGCCATCTGCCGTTCAACAAGCCGGTCTCGGTGGTCGATAGAGTCTTCTCGATGTCCCGAAGCCGGAGGATAGCGTTCGTAAACGCCCTAGCCCGGACATACTGGCGTCCGATCTTCTCCAAGGCCTCGCGGTCGGTTGAGATCTTCTTCTCGCCCTTCTTAGCCACAATAACCGGCGGGATGGCCAGCGCGTTGTAAAAGAACTCCTTCAACTGAACAGGGCTGCGGTGGTTGATCGGACCGCCCCACACTGTCTCCGCAAGCTCGTTCAGTACCGGGACGACCACATCCCGCCGGGCGGAGAGTTCCGCAATGACCTCGGCGCGCATGGTTTCGTCAATCTTGAATCCCCGGGACATCATGTCCATCACCGGGGCCAGTAGGCGGCGTTCCGCCTCGTAGGTTTCTTGGGCAATCTCGTCCATCAGGCCGTTGAGGGAGTCCCGGATTTCCAGCGTCAACGCGGAGTCTAGCCCGCAATAAAGCAACTGCTGGTTGTGTTCATCCAACGCGGGGATGTCTTGCGTGTCAATTACGAGCATCGAACCACCGCACCCTTTCTCGCCACTCAGATTCCCGCCGTCTGTTCATGCAGTACTGCTCGAATTCGCGAAGTTCCCATACCAGTGAAGGCACCGAATACAACACTCGTCCGGTTTTGCAATCCCGGTAAAAGGCGTGCTTGTTCGTTATAAGCGAAGGAAACGGCGGCATTTTCATTTCACGCCCTTCTCGACCAAGTCTCGCTTGAGCTTCTCAAGGTAATTCGCCGCATCGAGCAGTTCTTCAATCGTATGGTCGATCCAATACTCCAGCGACTCGTCTTTGTGGTCTTCCATGGACTGTCCGTAAGTTTTCATTCCTACGTCCGCCCGCTGGGCGAGGCGCCGCATGTTGGTCTCGACCACAGGGTCGGCGGGATACGTTACGGTCCACGCTTCGGCAGCTTTTCGGCGGCGCTCTGCGTCGTCAGAAAGGCCCCGTAAGTATGCTTCCCAATAGGTTTGCGCTGTTGTTTCGCTGATCCGCATGCCGGTGTGCCAGTAGTGTCGTTTGATTTCTAGGTCCTGATACGAATACGCGCCGGTGGTCCAGAAGATGCCAGCCAAGCGACCTTCTTCGGGTGTGGCGTATCGAATCTGCGAGGGGAAGAGCGGGGGCGGTAGCTGGGTCATCACAAGTACCACACAAAAGCAAGAGAAAGAGCAAGGCTGGACAAGGCTGTCATACCAATCGACCCAATAAGCAGGAAGTACAACCGTTCCTGGTGTGCTTGTAACAACTGAACTACCGTCGAGATGATAAAGGTAAGGATGAAGAAAGACAGGGTGATTTTAGACAGCAACACAAGTAGCTCTTTGGTAATCATTCTTCGTCCCCCACTTGAGCGAAACGAATCTGTTCGCCAGTTTTGATCTTATGGTCTACGACGCGCCGAATGTAATCGGGGCTGTATCCTGCGATATCACATACGTCCCGGAACCACGTGGCGGTTGCGCCGAAGCGCGAGTAGATGAACGCCCTAGCCTCGTCTCGTATGCGCCGGTTGTCAATATTGCGATGGGCTACGGCTTCGGCCATTGTGGCATCTTGAAGCGTCAGCAAGAGCATCGCAAGGATCATGCGCTTCTCAGGTTCGAGCGGGGGCTCCCGTACGGCGGCCACAGGGTCTGCAGTGACTGTGGTGGTGCATGAGACTTGACTGCCCCATCGGAGCGTGTCGAAGTCCGCGTCGAGTACATCGATCTTAATTGTGCTGAAGGCACTCATCGTGCTATTCCTCGGCTTTGTTGCGATCTTTCTTAGCTCCGACCCGTAGTAACTTCCACGAGCGCTCGTCCGTGTGAATGGAACCCAAGAAACCAAGACCCTTGGACCATTCGATCTGGTAGGCGTGTGCTTGTAGCATGGTATCGTGGACAGGTTCTGCGACCATAATACCGTGGTGCTTCATGTAAGACAAGTCATAAACCGCGTTGTGGGCTATTTTACCTAGCGTCGGATCGCGGAACAAATTCCACAACTTCCACCAAAGCTCTACTTCCGTGGCCTCGTCCCAATGGCACTTGTCTGCACGGGTAAGGTTCCAAAACGGGATCACGTACGCCAGGGCGGAAGATATTCCTAGGCTGATGCAAGTGACCTGCTTGGACATTGTCTCCACGTCATACGCGAAAGCTCCCGCCGCCCGACACGCAGCCACGGCTTCATCCGCGTCAGCCAAGGACTCCACTATCATGATTCGTCGGGCCGGGTATGTGACGACTGCGGTTGCGGCAAGTTTCTTGGCTTTGGCTAGATCCATAGCAATCACGGGCCGAAGGGACCAAACTTTAAGGCACGATGCGGGGGCTTCCGTGGCGATTACCTTGAGGCCATGGGCTTCCTGCGGTGTGCCCCGGTACTCGGACAGACGGGACTCGCCGGTGAGGGCCCAGAGGGGAATCGACCCGAGGCAGATCACCACGTCAGGATTGTATTCCTTCAACTCGGAGATAAGATTCTCCAAGATGGGAACGTTTTCCTCCTTGAGCCTCCCGAAAACGTGGTGCTTGGGGCCGGTGCCGCCGAAAAGATGCGCCGGGTTGTTGCCCATAGGGCGTTCGGGGAACACGGCGAATACCTTACAGTCGGCCCATGGGATGCCGGACCACAGAAGGAGTTCCTTGATTACTTCCCCAGCGCCGTCGGTCAACAGGCCTTTGTTTACGCTGTCCACAGGGGAGGGATATTCAACTACGAGGGCGTAACGCATCGGGGCCTCCAAAAGAAAGAACCGGGGGTTATTAGCCCCCGGCGTTACCGCCCGCTGGTGTAGCTCTAGCCAACCACAGCCAGACAGGTTATCGGCCCGTTCTCTCGGCAGGGTTAGTACCGAGAGTCTACGCGCTTGCCCCAGGCGGGGAGTCTAGACCGGTCCTGGTGTTCAGAGGCGCCACTGTCAACGAAAAAGGGGGAACCGAAGCTACCCTCTTCCGGCTTCAGGTTGGTTACGCGGCCCTTGCGCTGACCACGTTGGTGTACTGCCGGATCGAGCCGTTCTTCTCGACTTCTTCCGTCTTCAGTTCGAACACGACTTCCTGCCCGACGAGCGTCTCGAACCAATCAGCGAACGAGCCGGTCGGCTTCGAAATGCGTGCTAGCGCGGACTTTGTGTACTTCACAGCACTGTCCGTGAGGAACAGGCGCTCGCCGCGCAGCGTGCGATTCATTTCCACGCCGGTCAGGTCTTGGTCTTCCAGGGCTTCCTGAGCCTTGAACTCCACAACGATGAACTGCTTGTCGTTGGTATTCTTGTCCACTTTGTATCCCGTGACGACGCCCTTGTACTTGCCGGGCGGGTGGTCCTTGATGTCGTCAACGGTGTCAACATTGAGGTCGAGGATGTTGTTGCTCATGTGCTTTCTTCTTTCTCTGTGCTGGTTGGTAGTTCTGTCGTCTCGTCTGTGGCCAACTTACCGGTATTACTCCCGGCTGTCAAGCTCTTTTGTTATTGCGCCTTCGTAGGCGAGGGCCCAGTGGATTTTCTCCAAGGGGATTGGGAGGCCGTTACGGTTCAGGTAGTGTTTCCTCAGAAAGGCCAGGACGTTCTTCAGGTGTGAGGTTTCCATGTCCGGAATAGACCACACGCGGCCGGACTCGTCAATCCATTTCAGCGGCTGCTCGGGCGGCAGGGGTTTCTCCGGAGCGGACACAATTTCAACGGCAGTAAATTCACCATCCTGATCATAGTTAAACACCGCCGAGAGTTTTTTCTTTCGGAGCCCTGTGCCACCCGGTAAGAAGTGGTTTTCATCAAACTCGACGGCTTTCTGGATCAGCAGCTTCTCGATGTACTCGCGGGCGTAGGTGTGTTCGACAATGTTTTCCATGTTAGCCCTCTGTTTTCTTGAACAACTTGCCGAGGTCGAACTCTGCCACGGCGTCAATCTTATGTGGCGCGGAGCATTTCAAGTACGAGTATTTCGCGTTGCTCTGCGTATAGAGCTTCGGCGTGCCGTCCTTGTCCCGCTCGGCCAGCCATACGTTGTTGCAGTAACGCGCCACTGTGTTAGGAAGCTGCTGGCCGAGGAACGCAGGCATCGCTTTCAGCACGCCACCGATCTTCTTGTTCTCGATCAGGCGCATGTGAGCGATGAAGATCACATGGCAGGCGTACTTGTCCGACGTGAGCCGGGCGACGAAGTTCTCAAACCGGTTGGCCATGATACCCCACAGCCGCTGGTCGAAGCCGACACCATCGTCCTTCACGTTGTTCTCGCCCATGACGGACTGCATGCAAATCTCATTTGCAAACGTGGCGGAGTCCACGACGAGTACGCTGTTCTTGTCCCATGTACGGGGGTCAACGCCGTCGTCCCATTTCTCCGTTGCGCCGAGAATAGCCTTCCACGAAGTCTTGTCCTTGGCTTGGACCGTACAAGCGGAGACACGGTCGCGGGCTTCGTCCGTCAGGTACGCCCCCATGATCCCGAGATTGTCGTCCACGTTGAGGATGTTCACGTTATACCCGGCGTTGGCCAGCGTGGCCAGAAGGCCGGTCTTGCCTGCCCCGGGGTCGCCACAGAGGAGAAGCTTTTGCTTCCCCAATGTGGGCAGTTGATCAAACTTAGGCATTTGTATAGCTCCTTAGATGCGCTTAGAAGTTTCGATGTGGTCTGCTATTTCAGCAAAAGATAAATCTTCCAAGTCGTTCATCTTCGCCAACTTTTCCCGCATATTGTAGGACAAGCCCAAGTGAGACTTACCGGGGATGCAAGCAAGCCCTACGGCATCGTCGTTCTCGGATTCCTCCCAGTTTTGTATTTTGCGTTCAAGTTCTTTGACAGAGACGCCAGACACACGCTCCAACACACCTAAGCAGCAGTATGTGGGCTTGTTCTTTTGGTCACGAGACATTAATTGTCCGCGTGTTTGCTTGTACTTGCCAGAGCGGAGGGCCTTGACCCACTTTGCTTTCAGTTTAGCGTTCATCATTGGAAGGCTCCTGTTGCTAGTTGCGTCTTGTACCATTCGGGGAAACCACCGGTAATCACACGACAAAAATCTTTCTTGTAATGGTTCCACAAACGAGCTTTAACATCTTCCTCGCACTCCGTCAAGAAGTCTTCGTTAAGCTCCTTCATCAGCGGCCCAATGTCCTTCGGCTCAAGCGCGAGCTCTCCTCGTTCCCGCAAATGTTGAACCGCTTTGTGCCACCGCGCTTCCGTTTTGAACGACTGCTTCATCAGTTCCATCACGTCCGCGCCGGTCTTCCACTCGATCTTGTGCTGTTCTTTGAACGCCTCCGTTACATACTTACCGGCCAGCAGGGGAATGTACTGTCCGCCCAGCAGATACGACTCCGCGTAGTTCTTGATCACGAAACCTTCCGGCTTGACCTTACCGAGCGCGCTTTCCCGACTGAGGAATTCCCCAAGCATTTCCTCCGTAAGGCCTTCCATGTTGTATCGTCCCCACAGCGGAACCGTCTCGCATCCAAGCCGATCAGCCCACAACACCAAGTTCGTGAAATCATACTCGAACTTCCCTTCAGCGTAGGAGATTCCGTAGAGCATGAAATGCCCCTTGGGCACCCGACCATACTCAAGCGTATTGTGGCGTGGAGCACAGAGCGTTTCTCCGTGGAACATCATGCCCGGCGGAACATGATCCACAACGCTCATTGCCCAATCCACCACCGGTCGGAACAGCTTGTCCGGCGTACCCCCCGCTTGGTCGGCGCCCTTGGACCGCATGATCCAACGTTCTTCGGGGTCCTTCCCGAAATTGAACTGTGAACCATCGATTTTCTCGGTGATTTCCACAGGACCTGTGAACAACCTTCCGTCGACCTGCGGCGTGCCAATCGCCCAGATTTTAGGGAACGAAACGATCATCGGTGATCCTCCACTTTCACATTGGGAAACCCGTCGCCCGCAAGGATGTCCTTGAGGTTAGAACGGAACGTCTGGTCGTGCTTGAGTACCACGCTCTCCGGGAAGCCCGGCCGCAACGACGCGAGTTTGTCCTTGACAGGCCTATCAAAAACGTGGTAAACTACATCAGCCCCCGCTGCGCATTCAACAACCTTCCGCCGATCTGCGTTGAGAATGTTCGTTGCGTCAAACACCACGGACACACCGGTTTTGATGTACTCCCGTATCAACGTGTGCGCCAGCGCAAACACTTCGGCGTTCCTGCTTTGGTCGTTGCCATCCCCGGTCAGGTAGTATCGCAAAGCATCGGAAGACAAATACACCGAGCCGGGCTTGATGTGATCGCAGTACCCCGTGGTCTTACCCGCATGGCTCGGGCCAACCAGCAAATGCAACGTACCCTTGGTCGCCGGGTCGGCAACGACCTGGACTTCGGGGTTGTGGACTTGGAACACGCGCAGGCCACGGCGCTTCCACATATCAACAACGCTTTGGCGGTCGTCAAACACAGCAACAACGTTCTTGCGGTCGGACAACAGGCGGTCGAGGATTTCTTCCTTGATCACGCAGTCTGGGCGGGTGTCCCCGGCGGGCCGCATGTGCAAATCCGCGTAGAAGTACATCTGCGCGACGTGCTTCAGCCAATCTTCCGTCAGTCTTCGGATAGTTTCGGGACGCCCAGTGACAAAGTGAAGCTCGTCAATCTCGGGAGTTTGGTGGTAATAATCCGACACCACGTCAATGATGCTGCGGATCGGCTCGTCCTTATCTGCAAGTTCAAAGAACGTGTCCCAATCTTTCCGGCCGTTGCTGACCAGCGGCAGGCGGTGTGACAGATCCGCGATGGTCCCGTCGATGTCCACGATGATGATGTTGGTCATGGGGTTCCCTCATATGTCCTTGGTTTTCTCGATAAAGTCCGCAATCTCCGCGAAGGTTCTTTGGTTTTGTATCGGTTTAACTGCGGGATCGCCCTCTCCATCGTTCATACCTATAAGATCAACCCGGGTACTACTGTGGATGCCGTAATGGTCTCCTATTGACTCGTAGCCGTCCCCATCTTCGTCATTCCAACCCAGTCGAAATCCTTCTTGATCGGTCTCCTTACCTAAGCTTTCAATTTCGCCCAGCCCCAGGCCCGCAACAGCGCACAACACCCCAAGGCAGCAAAAAGAATTTGTCAATGGGTGGTACAGGTACCCTCGGCCTTGGGTATATTCTCCTGAACGAAGGGCGGCGACCCATTTGGTCTTGAGTTCGGGATCCATCATTGGTTTTCTCCTGTCAACGTTAGGGCTTTCTTATCGGCGGCATACGCGGCGGGACCCTTGGACACATATCGGCGGTGCGCTTCGAAAGCAGACATTGCACCACGCAGGGCGGCGTCCATACCCGAGAGGCCCGCATACAAGTTGGTCTTGCGACCCTTGACCATTACCTTGCTTGTGTTCTTCATTCTTCTGTACTCCTGTTGAGGTCCAAATTGCCACCGCCGCTATCGCGGAACTGAGAGCAGAACGGTGCGACGGCGCAATATGAGTTGCAGCGGATGTATTCAGCGGGACGGTTGACTAGGAACATCTTCTTGCTGTCGGATTGTTGTCCCATCCACTCGATGGCTTCCGCCTCGGTATCGCAAATCTTCGTCGCCCGCTTGTTGTCGCCTTTCATCACGGCAACCTTGGCAGGGCGTGCCCAACGTTCGGCGTCCGTGCAGAGGGGGAGCTTCTCGCGGGCGGCTTTGTGCAGGGCCACACGTTCAGCGAGCTTCTCGAAAGCTTCCTCGTCCGTCCACAGCGGTAGGTCAACGACTTCGACTTGCTTCTGGGGGTAGTCTGGGTTCTTGGCCGCTTCCCGTTTCATCCAATCGCGTAGGATCGCCACGACTTGCAGGGCTTTCACTTCCATACCATGACGGCGCAAGATGTATTTGTAGGTGTTAAGCTGTTCGGCCCAGTCGGTTTCCTTGAGGTCCTTAGCCACGGACCACGCGGACGTTACCTTGTAGTCTTGGAGCAGGCCATTGTCGATCACGAGACGGTCGAATGCGCCGGAAATACGGTACCCGTCGATTTCCACGTACAAGCGGGTCTCGGTGACGGCGACGGTCTCGGCGCGGCGGAGGATTTCATGGACGGCCTTGCCGAGAAGGGACCAGATGTTGTCGATCACGTCGGTGGAAAGCTTGTCCCCGTAGACACGTTCAAGTTCGACGATGCGGGGGGACTTCCAAAGCTGCGTGACGGAGAGCGTAGCGTCCCCTTTCGTGTAGTCGTCGTTGGCAACTGCGTCAGCAATCGGCTGGGGTAGGTTGAACTTATTGGTGAGTTTCATGTGGGGTCCTTTCTTTAGGCGTTGATCATGAGCGTGTCATCAATGTTTGGCATAGGCAACGTTTCCTGCAGAGGGGGACCAGCAGGTCCGGCACGAGCCACACTTGTTACCTTGCGACGGGGCCGGGCATGTCGAACCCGACGATACTACGGTGGATGTAGTGCCATACCACGGAACGGGCGGGCCGTCAATCATCGGGGCGGAGATGCGGATAACCAAGTTCGACGGGATACCAAGGCCCTGCGCCTCGGCTT
>Ga0181358_1000264_pt1 | contig 23602 bp, 22 predicted proteins | sample Fa13VDMM110SD_FD_130096 | JGI IMG/M metagenome (GOLD analysis project Ga0181358, IMG submission 130096) | Freshwater viral communities from Lake Michigan, USA - Fa13.VD.MM110.S.D | ecosystem: Environmental > Aquatic > Freshwater > Lake | place: USA: Michigan | collected 2013-09-24 | reverse complement strand
ATTACTAATCCGTCTCCGCCTTTACCTCCTCTACCGCCTGTAAATGAAGTTCCTGATACTAATCCTCCACCGCCTCCTCCACCACCGCTTCCATAAAATCCATTTCCACCTCTACCTCCATTTCCTGTTAAGTTTCCGCCACCACCTGCACCTCCTGTTCCGCAGAAAGGATATAAGCTTCCATACCCATCTCCTCCTATTCCGCCTCCTACTGCTCCTCCACTTACGGTATTTGTTAAAATGACACTAGCTGATAGTATAGAACCTCCGGCTGATTGACTACTTACTGGTTTATTACCACCACCGGCACCGCCAGTTACTAAAGTTGTTAATAAAGCTGTTGTACTAACATTTCCTGCAATTCCTACTAATCCTACAACTACATTATGTATTCCTAATTGTGTGAAAGGAAATGTTAGTAGACTATAAATAGTAGGTACACTACCGCCGGTACCGGATGCTGCTCCTCCACCGGGTGCTGTATTATTTGATCTGGCTATTATCCCTATTGTATTGGTACTTGGTACTATTGATACAATACTATTAACACCAGAACTCCCAGCAGCCCCATTACCTGCTACAGTTGCTCCTGCCCCACCTGCTCCGCCTACACCTACTTGTACATATAGTATATCAGGTAATAAGCTTGTAGGGTATATTACTCTCATAAATCCAGATGCTGCTCCTCCTCCTCCAGATGCTGCTGTTGTTCCAGCAACCTGCAATGCTCCGCCACCGCCGCCACCGCCGCTTCCTAAACAGAATACTTGTATGAACTTAGCGTTACGTGGTTTTATCCACGTTTGCCAACTATTTGTACCGCCACTAGTATAAAATATTTTAGTACTATCCGTATTAGATGATATATTAAAGAGATCTAACATAACTTAGAATTATTATTCAGCGCAAGGTGGAAGTGGTGGATTACTGTCTATAATAGAATGTGCTACGGGAGCACTACATTCGTTACAATCCATATCAACTACTTTTATTAGTTGATTGACGTTATCTTCCATTACGTAATACATTTGTATTTCAGGATTTGTATCATCCTGTATTAACATATATCTCATATTGTTATAATTTTATTATTGAGGAACATAAGAGCCACCTATTGCAGATGCGTACCATCCACCACCGCCAGCTTGTGCAGTACCAATTGCTACTACAATAGCACTTCCTGATGGTAAAGCTATATTCATTGGTAATTCATATACTGGATTTGCTGCTGTTTGTGTTGCTGTGGTTGCTGCTAATGTAATTTCATCAAACAATACACTATTTGCTGCGCTGCTTGTTACACCACCCGCATTATTAAGAAATACACGTGCTACGGTTGCTGTAGCAGAACCAGATGCTTTAAATCTAATTCTTTGTATGAAACTACCAGATACACTAGCATTAATTAGTGTTTGTGCATTTGCAGCAGTTGCATCATAAGATGTATTTGCTGCTGTTAAAACTGTGGTAAATCCTATTTGTCCTGTTCCGGAATAGATTGGGTTTGTATTTACTGCCATTGTTTATATATTTTAAAATAAATTTGAATATCCTGTTACTATTGCTACTACTTGGCCTTGTGATATACCGCCTCCTCCTCCACCATTTTCTGCAAATAGTGCGTATGATGCTGTTGTTGCAAAAGATGCTGTGCCAAATAATGATCCTGTTATATCTTGTGTGACTGTTAATGAGCCAGTTAATATTAATGCATTTGATGCACTATTAAATGTTAAATTAGCTGATCCACCAAATGCACCGTTATTATTGAATTGTATTTGTGTGTTTGAACCACCCGGTGTTCCTCCTCCTCCACCTCCATTTAGTGCAAATGATGCAGTTAATGCGTATGACGCACTTAATGCTGGGTTAACACTGCTAAATACAGATCCTGTTACAAATGATGCTGTAGCAACAGTCATTGAGCTAGTTTGGCTAGTTAACACATATGGTGATAACATTGATGCTGTATCACTATTTAGAACATAGTTTGGTGCAAATGATGCTGTTGATGCAAATGATGCACTTACTGCTTGTAAGATATAAGATGCTGTTGTAGCAAATGATGCAGTCCCAAATAGAGAACCAGTAATACCTGCTGTTACTACTAACGATCCTGTTATACTAGTACTACTTACTAGGTTTATACGTCCGGAACCTGATGCTGCTATATCTAATGATATGTCTGTATCAGTACCACTAGTAGCTACTTCTATTCTTGGATTACTAGCACTCCCTGTATTAGAATTTACTAATCTAATATAATTATTTTTACCATTAACGTTTAAGTTAGTATTTCTAAATCCTAATACATGATTTCCAAATCCACTATCATAAATCTGTATATTTGCTGTATTTAATCTTAAACTGTCATTATGTGCGGCAAAAGAAAGCGTTCCACTTGCCATAAATGCAATAGCATTACCTGCGTTTCTAAATCCAGTGTTAGGAGAATTAGTAAATGCATAGGATGGATTAGCAGCTGTTCCATCTTGTGCTAGGAATTGAGCGGGTGAACCACTGATTGTTAATGAGCCAGATATTCTAACATTACCTAATACGTCTAATGTAGCGGTAGGTGATGTTTTACCAATACCTAAGTTAGTTCCGGTAAATACTAAATTAGATTCGCCAGTTACTGTACCATCACCGTTTGATGTTAGTACGTAATTATTAGTATTAGCTACACCACCTGTAAATGTTGGGGATATGTTGGATGCTGTTGTTGCAAATGATGCAGTACCTAGTAGAGATCCTGTTACTCCGTTAGTTACGTTTATAGATCCTGTTACAGTTAATCCACTGCCGCTTACCAGTAAGCTACCAGTAATAACTGCAGCACCACTAAATGGAAATGTTCCTCCACCACCGGTACTATTTATTGTTACATTTCCTGTTGGTTGATCTATAGTTATTCCACTACCTGCTATTATTGATGTGACACCACCATTAAGGGCGTATGATGCTGTAAGAGCATATGATGCACTTAGTGCTGGATTAGTACTACTAAATACAGATCCTGTTACAAACGATGCTGTTGATGCAAATGATGCACTTATTGCTTGTAAGATGTAGGATGCTGTTGATGCAAATGAAGATGTACCTGCAAATTGTGATACATTTGATCCTGTATAGCTATTAAAGCTAGCGGTTGTTAATAGCGATCCTGTATCAATTGTAGGTACATTAAGAGCAAATGATGCTGTTGTAGCAAATGAAGATGTACCAAATAATGATCCCGTTATTCCACCAGTTACCGTTAGTGATCCACTTATACCTGTTGAGCCTGTTATGCTGGGTGAGAATATTTCCATGTATTGAATGTATAGTTATAAATATTAGGCTTTCTTGGTTAGTACGGTTTAAGATAGTCCGAAACGTGCTTTTAATGCGTTGTAGTTTTGTGCTACTTCTCCTGCTGATAGTGCTTTGTTATATAGTCTAACGGTTGAGATAGATCCATTATATGCAACAGTACCTCCTCTATTTTGACCCAGTTTTAATTCACTAGTATCACTAAAGTTATTACCTCCCCCATCTGCACTTGATACATTAAAAATTCCATTTATATAAATTCTTACTAATCCTCCTGATCTAGTAACTACTGCATTAGTTGGTCCTGGAGTAGTTGGATTGTAAGTTGATGGTACGAAAACGGCATTATTGTAGTAGAATGATAACCGATTCGTTGAACCAAATCCGAACTGCCAGTTAGTTGCATCTCCCGCACTACCAAGACCTACTAGTATAGAGGCAGCAATTTGAGAAGCACCATTAGTATTAAACCAACACTCTATTGAAAAGTCTCCAGTGCCAAAAGTTAAACTACCGCCAGTATTAGCAATTGTACCGAACGATGTCGTGGAGTTTTTAAAAACTATATTCCCTCCGAAGTTTGCTCCGTAGCCCGTATTATTTAATGATCCGCTATTGTTTCTGCCACTTAAGTCAGTTAATGTAGTACTTCCACTTATATAACTCTTCATATTAGCTGCATCTAATTGTAGTACTAATCCACTTGTTACTATACTATTTCTTGTATTTACTCCCATATTATGTTAAGCCGAAGCGTGTTTTTAATGCGTTATAGTTTTGCTGTACTTCTGCTGCTGATAGTACTCGGTCGTATATTAATGTTGTGGCTATTCTTCCAGTAAAGAAAGTGCTTGTTCCTACCTCTTCAATTCCTATAGATCCACTCAATCCATTAGAACCCATAGGAGTCCCACCCATCAAGGAAGTACTTATTCGAACTCCATTTAGGTATAAAATACTTGTATTAGTAGGTAAATCGAAGGTAGCTGCAGCGTTATACCACCTATTAATAGCTATTCCTGCTGCAACTCCGTGATCACCGCGACCGGTTCCGGCATGGTAATATGTAAGATCTCCTGCAGGATTATTTACATACATAGCCCATCCATTACTTGCCCCATTCCTTGTACCAATTAATCCAGCCCTTGTAGTGACAGATGTTTTAAAAAAACAACTAATTGTTTTAGAACCAGTACCAGAAATTTGAATAGGGAAATTAGATACAGAGACAGTTTGTGATCCGGGAAATGTAATACTACCTCCACCATCTGTACTAAATCCTGGTCCGCCTACAAGTGATCCACTATTTCTTATCCCGCTTAAATCATTCCATACTGTACTTCCAGTTATATAACTTTTGCTATTAGCGGCGTCTAGGTATAGTGTTAGTCCACTAGTAATTATAGGAGGTGTATTTTTATATATTGCCATATAACTTAATTTTATGAGAAACTTGAACTCATGTATCTTGTACCATTGTAAATAAATAGAAACGATCCACTCCAATATGCACTACCTAATGCTGGTGCTGATGATGCTGTTAACGGTAATACAAATGATGAAGATGGTGTCATTCTTAAACTACCCGATATAATAATGCTACTGCCTGTTTTCTGTAGTATTATATTTGGATAATCGTATATGTTTACGTCCCAGTTTGATGTTGCTTCTATTATCGGTAAACCAGATACATCATTTACTAGGTATATAGATCCAGATGTAGTATCATTTACACTAAATTGTGTACCTACTGATGTTGCACCAAAATCAGCTATAATATTTTGTGTATTTGATCCACTAAATGATCCTGTAAAAGTGGATAGTATACGGAATGCTGTTTGTGTTTGGCTGGATGTAGTATTAGTAAGTGTATGTTGTAAGTTGACTGCGTATAGCTGTGAGCCTGATACTACTGGTTGTCTTAGAGAGCCATCAATTGATAGTGAACCTGTTATAACTGTACTACCGCTTATATCTAAAGTTCCATTTATATATCCTGTTGATTTTCCTATCGCTACTTGTGAACCCGTAATCCATATATTTGGAGTTGCTGTTGGATTTGAAAATAAATATAGTGATTGCGAGAATGGTGTTACAGATGTAGCATTTCCTATTCTTAAATTTCCTCCTACATTATAAAGGTATGCATCATTTGCATTTCCAAAGTCAGTTCCAAAAAATGAGTATGAACTAGTCATTCCACTATTATTGATACCCATATCAATATAGTTATTCGATACTGTACCATTGTTGGCATATACTACAATATCTCCTGATGCTGATATTCCTGTATTGTTATTTCTAACTGAAAATTCTGCAAATCCGTTTTGATTACCTGCAAATTGACCTAAAGTAGCTGCTGATGATGATAAGAATAGAGATCCTGTTACAGTTAATGAGCCTGATAAGTTGGTAGTACCTAATACGTCTAATGTAGCGGTGGGTGCTGTTTTACCAATACCTAAGTTAGTTCCGTTAAATACTAAAGAGTTATTACTGGTAATCTTACCGTCACCATTTGCTGTTAGAACACTGTTGAGACTATTTCCTGCTGTAAATGCTGGTGTTATATTGGATGCAGTTGCTGCAGTACCTAATAAAGATCCTGTTATTCCGTTAGTTACATTTAATGATCCTGTTACTCGTACTCCACTACCACTTACAACTAAGCTACCGGTAATAACAGCAGCACCATTAAATGGAAACGTTCCCCCACCCCCACCAGCGCTTGTGATAGTTACATTACCTGTTCCTTCTGGTGGATCTATAGTTATATTAGTACCTGCTATTATTGAAGTAACTCCACCACCTCCTCCTCCACCGTTTGCTGCGAATAAAGCATATGATGCTGTAAGTGCATATGAGGCACTTAATGCTGGGTTAGTACTATTAAATATAGATCCTGTTACATAGGATGCTGTTGCTGCTGTACCTGCTGCATTACCAGTAATGTTACCGGCTGATAGTCCTTGACCTATTATATATTGCTTAACAGCATATTGAGTTGGAGCTGTATCTTGTCCTGGGGATCCTACTGAATTGAGTAAATCTGGTGAGTTACTAACTTCTTTTAAAGCTACACCAACACTATTACCATCTCTTTTAAATGGGCCTATTGATGCTATACCGGCTAAATTAAATCTATCTGTTGATATAGTAATTTCTCCTGTTAATTGGTTAACTCCAAAATAAGGGCCTACTTTAAAATTTCCTACATTATCTATTGTGGCATAAAATACTTTTCCAGGCGCTATTTCAGTAATTTCAGCTCCGCTATTAGGTACTCCTCCAAATTTAGGAAGAGAATTGTATGTTACACCACTACCTACATATTCCATTACAAGACCACCTGTTGATATATTAGATAGTTGAGTGAAGCTTGCTGTATTTGGAGCTACTATACTAGGAGGAGAGGGATATACTGTTATTTTTCTTTGATCTGGTTGTCCATCTACAGCTACTACACCTGTAACAATATAATTGCTACCGCTATATGACATGTTTGATGATATATCTACCCCTCTACTTCCTGATACTAAATTCATAAGGAATTCTGTAACTCCAGATAAACTAACAGATCCAGTTGCTGTAACTAGTAGAGATCCTGATGTAGGAGTAGGGAATACTAGTGACGGTACTGTAGTATATCCACTACCAGTTGTCATTAAAATTAACTCTGTTATAGATCCACTAACTACCGTACCATATGCTGTTGCATTACTACCTCCACCTCCTGTTATTGTTAAACTAGCTGTATTAGCTGCACTAGCAGAATATCCATTACCTCCAGTTATTAGTTTTAAACTAGCTACTATAGATGTTTTATCAACAGCTACTGACGCTGTATTATAAGCGATTGGAAAATTCTTTTTAGATATTAATCCAAAATTTCCAAAGTCACATACTGAGTTTGATATATTTCCATATCCACCTGCTGCTACTTTAAATCCATATGTAGAAAATGTAGTAAAGCATGATACTAATTGAGCATATCCATTATTAATTATTAAATGACCTGGTCCTCCCTGATTTACCTGCGTAAATGAATCGGCTACAAAAGATTGTAGTGGAGATGCTGGGTTTGGTAAGTTACCATCTACCCTAATACCACCACCTGCACCTTGTGAATCTATTGAGCTTCCTGATACATTGGTTACATCCCAGGGAAGTTTATCTGTTGCAGGTATTTTTATACCTGATAGAGTAAATGGTCCAGTAATAGATGTGCAGTTTTGAATATATGGTGATGCAAAGATATATGGTTGTGAGCCAGATGGAGCTGGTATAGATACGTGGAATTTTTCACCTACTGCATAATTACTTCCTGAATATGTCAAATTAATAGCTGTAATAGATCCAGTAATATCTGTATTAACTGTAGCGGTAGCTGATGTGGCTGACCCAGATATTGAATCTGGTGATTCTATTATTATACCTATATCTAGATTTGTTGAGGATATAGGATATCCTGTTGCTGAATGGACTATAGATAGTGATGATACTTGTCCACTTCCATTAACAGATCCGGTTGCTGTAGAGCATGGAAATGAGAATGCAAAGGATGGATATTGTAGATCTATAATTCTCAGTCCGTAGAAGTAGCTAGCACCGTGACAATGAAAATAATCTTTTCTTGGATTAACTGCTGTTAACCTAACTGTTTTTAAGTTATCTCCAACGATTGCTACGCCTGGTGGAACAATAATTGGATTATTTTCTTTATAATCTCCAGTACTTACAAATATTGTATATAACCTATTTACTAGTGGATTTATTGCTCCAATAGATTCTACAGCAGCTTTTATAGTTCTAAATGACTTAGTTGGTTGTGTACCATCATTACTATCACTACCGCTAGGAGATACATATAATCTTAAAGATCCATTAAAGTCGATATTGTTTAGTAGGAAGGATGCTGTTTGTGCGTTTTTAACATAGGATGCTGTATTTGCTGTTAATGCTAGAGTTGCTGTTTGAGCTGTTGTAGCTGTAACTGCGGTGTTAGCTGTTTGAGCTAAAGTTGCTCCAGCCGCTAGTGTTGCATAAGATGCACTTGTTGCGTTAGTAGCAGAAGTAGCGGTTTGCGCTGTTAGTGCGCTAAAAGCTGTAAAAGCGACTTGAGCTAGATCTGCATTTGATGCCTGTGTAGCATATGAAGCGCTTACTGCTTGTATAGCATTGGTAATTGATCCTGAAAAGTATGATGCTGTTGCTGCAAATGAGGCACTTACTGCATTTAAAACATAAGATGCTGTTTGAGCAGTAACTACGTAACTTGCAGTATTAGCGGTTTGGGCAAAAGTTGCAAATGATGCACTTACTGCATTTTTAATAAAGGAGGCGGTTGAAGCAAATGAGGCACTTACTGACTGTAGTACATACGATGCTGTTGAGGCAAATGAAGAAGTACCTGCAAATTGAGAGGTGTTAGATCCTGTATAACTATTAAATAAAGCAGTGGTTAGTAATCCAGTAGTACCTGTACTACCAGCACCTCCTAATGATGCAATTGCCCACCCACTTTTAGTTACGGGGAATGTTATAACTGCGGATGCTGTATCAATTAGTTGAATACTTTGTGGAAGTATTTGGCGATAATCAGCATCGAGTGTTTGAATTGTTACTAGTAGAGTACCTAGGTTATGATTGAATGTCCATACCGATTGATTATTAAATGATGCCGTTGCATTACTGCCTGTTCCTCCTCCACCATTTTCTGCAAATAAAGCATATGATGCTGTTCCGAATAACGATCCAGTAAATGATCCTGATAGAGGGAATTGTATTTGTTTATTAAGTATTTTATTGCTCATTATTGAAATTTACCGATTGATACTACTGTATCTGTTGTGTTATCTAATGTATATCCTAAATCTGTTGTATCAAAAGTAAATGTTATACCACCTGTTGTTGATGTAATAGTTACAGATGAAGGTGCTACATATACACCATTAACGTAAAATGCAAAATTAGCAGCTGACGTTGCAGGAAGTGTAGATCCTGCTGGTGGATTTAATAATTCTGCTCCTGTAAATACTGCTGTATTTGCTGTTAAAGTATTTGCTATTAGTTCTTTATTTGTATTTAAATATACTAAATCAGCTTCTGCAGCTCCAGTAAGTGTAGTATTAGTTACGTTAATACCGCCTCCAATGAATGACGTAGAACCAGCCGAATTCTGTGCTGCTGGTTTATTTGCGAATTTTAATGCGTCTACATTAGTTACTATACCGGCTGCATCTATTACTTCTAAATCAAATACTATCTGTGATGTAGTATAGAATTTATTACGTATTGTTGATAAGTCTTTATTAATAGTGTTTGGTATTATGTAGCCATTTACTTTAAATGTAAATGTTGATTTTGCTACTCTATCTGTACCTGATTCCATTAATACTGTTGTACTGAATGAATCAATGCTTGTTCTAAATTTAAAACGTGCTGGATCTCCCCAATATGAATCAGAAGCAAATTCAATTGCTTCTACTATTTTATTGTTTTGTTCTACAAAGTTAGTAAATATAATACAACTATATGTTAATGTAACATAATCTGGTACTGTAGTTAAATAGTAGCGTTTTGATGGTATTCTATTATTTAATATATTAAACTTATCATAGGCATTGTGTTTGTTATATGATTCGCCTACTGTTTGATATAATGCTACTGTATTACCATCTATTTTATTGCCTAAACCTCTAGTTTTTTCAACGGTATCGCGCTTAAACATTATAATAGGAACTATAATTTGTCCGTTTCCATCTCTATGAAAACCATCTGCCTGAACTGATTTCCATCGTTCTGGTGATCCATATATTGTTCTTACTGCTACTCTACTACCATCTTGAATTACAGTAGGTTTAATAAAATTATCAAAATAGAATAACATTGCATTATCTATATCCCCTAAACCAATACTAATATCTTTTACAGTTTCTCCTTTTGCAGAATAATCTGTACCGCGATTATGAGCAAAAGTATGTTGTTCACTAACCGGTTTACCTAGATTAGATAGGTAAGGATTAATTTGTTCTTGCGTTATTTCAAGTGCGTTTTTTGGTATAGGTTTATTTTGTCTTGGCATTATTATCCTTTCTTTTGTAATTCAACCATTTTATCTAAAGCGAAAATCATGTTAGCTGTTTTAGTTAAATTTGTATTAATATCTTTAGCTAATTTAGCTATATCAGGATTAGATGAAAATTTAAATGGTTGAAATTCTCTACGCGTCATTATAATATCTTTACGAATTTGTTCAAATGACGGTAAATATTCTACATTTGATGTAGAAGCTCCAGTTTCAGGATCAACAGTAGGTTGACTCATTTTGAATCCTTTTTTCATGAACTCATCATCAGTTTGTGGTTTTGCTCCTGGTGTGTATATGTTTTGTGGTACGTCTAATTCTTGTATTAAATCTGTTAGTTTTATCATTGTATTAATATTTTCCTAGTTGTTTAGCTGTATTTAATCTTGGTATAAATTGTAATAGTCCTGGTATTCTGTTTGTGATTAGAGCATCTTTTTTAATTTTCTCTATATCTGTTTTAGGGTCAGATGTTACTAAATATTTAATATGTAATAAAGAATATTCGAATTTATCTGTTGCTTGACTGTCTAAATATTCGCTTTGCTCTATAGTCATTACTACCACACCAGCAATTGCTCTGATTTGATTATATATTTCTACTTTGTTTATACCAGTAGTTGTTTTAATTAGAGCATCCATTCTAAATAGATTAGTTGATTCTAATATTAAATCTGTTAATTTTATCATTGGTAATATTCTATTAAATTAAGTTTTGTAAGTCTAGTTAAGTAACAGCTTAGTACAAATATAATAGTAACGCCTGCTGTACCATTTGATTGAGATTGATCGGCTCCTCCTGGTAATGTTATAAAGTTTTGGTCTATACTGTTTACTTCATACATTTTCTCTCTATCCATCAATACATCTCCTACTTCTGGTAGGAATTGGTATCCATCTAATGTAACTCTAGGGATAGATACTGTTATAGTATTAGCTACAGTTACACCAAATTCATCGTCGCTATTTGTTATAGCATCCCTTGTAATTAAACATTTTGTTTGTAGTGGTGGATAGTACCATTTCTCTAGCGCCTCACCATACATATTGGTTTTTGTACTTTCAAGATTAATCTTGTAATACATTACACTCATATTACCATAATCTACAGCTGTTTGGAGTGCTACATCTGCTGGTCCTGCTCCTCCTCCAGATGGTGTTCCTGCTCCCCCACCTGGGTCTACTGGTGGTTGTGTTATTGTTCCATCGTCTGGTGTTGCTGTTGGTGGTGAGCTATATTCACCCCCGCCACCTCCTAATCCTTCACCCCCGGGTGCCCAATATGTTTTTCGTACTGAATAAGCCATATTAAAGTATATAAATTGTGGTTGGAACGTTTGTTAAAGTATCGCGTGTAAACCCAGCTTCCATTTGTTTACGTTCTAATTGTGATTTACGTGATACTTCATTTAGCATCTCTTTTAATTCATCAATTAAGCCTTGTTTTTCTGTTCTAGCATCAGCAATTAATTCATTACCTTGTAACGGACCAACACCAGCAATATTTAGATTTGATGATTGGATACGGATATGTGCTTCAATTTCTCTGCATAACCCTAATGTATATTTAAGAATCCATAATCTACCTACAGCATTGATATTAGAGTAGATAGGATTTCTATAGGGAACGTTCATTATATCTGTTACAACATTCGTTCTATTATCTCTTACTACTTGACTTTTTTGACTTAATTTAACATATTCAAACATTAAATCCATATCAACTATGGGGACAGGGAATATTTTTAATTGATTATTTTGTAAATCAAATGAATATGCTGATTTTCTTATTTGATCATTTAATTCAATTGCTTGAAGTTTTATTGCATCAAATGATATAGGCATTAGCATAAAGTTAATACCAGGTGACATTTGACCAAATCCAAATGATTCAAGCAATGATTGTATACCTGTACCTGTACCAGCATATGGATCAAAATAGCGAGCTATTGCTGGTGGTCCTTCATAAAATACTCTTCTAACTTCAATACTATCTCCATTTACTAATGAAGCTGATGCTGCTGCCCATGCATTTAAGTCATAGTCTTGAATACCACCTTGCATGCTTATTATTCCTTTCTTTATATCAAATTTACCTCCTACACCAGCTTCAGCAGCATAATCTTCAGCAATGCGTGTTGTAATAGTTGTTAAGTTATTACTTATTAATTTATTATTTAATGCTGGGTTAATATTTGATTGAATGTATACTGTTGGTATAGATTGTGTTACAGAAGCTGATATAAAGAATGGAGATCCACTAAATATATTATTTTGCATAGTACGGAAATATATATGTGTATTTCCGGCAGGTACAGTTGCTGTAGATCCTGATGTTATATTAGAAAATATGGCTGTACTATTTATCTTAAAATTGCTAATATTATATTCTGAAGTAGATGATGTGAAATTAAGTGTAGTAGCTGTTGATCCTGTAGTTACTGCTACTGTTGTACCAAATGTACCATAAGATACGCTAGTAATTTTATTAGCAATATTGAATGCTGTAAGAGCCGCTGTGCTGCCAGTAGCTATATAAAATACAGTTGGTGTATCTGTTGGTACAGATGAAGTAACTTTAAATTGTACTGCTACTGTATTACTTCCTGTTATTGAGAATATACTATCATTGCTTGTATAACTAGAGAAATCAAATGATCCGCTATTTGGATTATAGAATGGAGTAAATACTGTTGCTCCTCCTATTGAGTTGAATTGATTATATATGAATGAGCTTAAGTTATATGTTCTATTAGAACCAGAACTATAGTAAGTATCTGCTAAGTTAAATGATTTAATTAAATCTAAATTAGGTGCAATATAATCTGCTACAGACGAGGATATAGTGTATATTTCTCCATCATTTATTGATTGAAGATAAGCAGAATCAGAATCAACTTCAGCAAATGTTGTTAATCTAGGAGCAGACCATGTTACCGGTGATCCTACTTCTGTACTTCTAACATATGTAATAAGATTATGAAAGAAAGGTAATGTATCTGATCCTTCTAAATTAATATAGTTATCTCTAATTTTAAATTGATAAACCATATTACCATAAGTAGTAACTGCTTCTTCAAAAGCAGCATATACTGTTAAGTCAGTAATGTTAAGCGTAGCGGGGCTTGCCTTATATGTTTTAGTTACAAAATTATATTGAGGACCAGTAACACCTAAACGTTGAGCTACGAATCGAGCAGCTCCCAATGCATCATTGCTGAATTCAGGGTCATTATCATAGTATCCTAAAGGACAGTTACCCTTTATAGGAGAAAGTTTATTCGGATTACCACCATATTGGTCGTAAAGATCTTTTAGGTTTATTGCCATTGTCTAACTAGTATTTAACACGTATAAATATAATAAAACTATTATTATTTGCTGTATTCATAATCTAGTATCTTACCTACTATATCAGATCTATGGTTGTGTTTGAGTTTAATCCATTTGATTTCTTCTATCTTTTTAGATAATTCTATAACATAGGATAAACCATTAAATTCATCTCTAATGTCTTTTTGTTCGTTATCTCCGTTGATTATAATCCGGCCATTTTTACCAAGTCGTGTAAGAATAGCAAGCATTTCTGCTTTAGTAAGATTTTGTGCTTCTTCCACCACAAGTACATCATCCACTGTTTTTCCGCGTATAAACTGGACAGGAAGAGCGATAACTTTCTGGTCGTTGATAAGTTGGTCAATTTTAACCTTGTCATAGCATTTAATTAGATTTTCTTGAAACGCTTCAAGATACGGATCAAATTTTTCATTTAAGCTACCTGGTAAGAATCCTAATGAATGTCCTACTTCTACAGCAGCACGTGTAACATGTATAGAATCACATTCTTTCTTAAATAGAAAGTCTAATGCTGTTTGAGCTGATACTAAGGATTTACCACAGCCTGCTCTACCTGTTATCACTACGATTTGATTTTCTCTTATTAATCGTTTTGCTTCTTTTTGTTCTTCGTTTAGTTGAATTTGGTATTTGATTTCATTTTTCAAAACTTTCTTTTGTTTAAACTTTTCATCTTGTTGCGTAGACATATTATATGATTTGTTTCATATAAATATGCAAAAAGAAACCCAAGCCTTGCGACTTGGGTTCTTATTTTAACCTTACGGGGTTAAGTTATATTAATCTATATTATACAGTTTCAAGACCGTTAATTAAGATTTTACCGTAGTAATCGGGACGGATCATTTTCTTCGCGTAACGAGTCATAAGACCTTTACGTGGAGTAAATGTACTTGGATCGTACAATAATGGAGTCATGATCAATGGAACATATGGAGCAAATACAGCACCGCATTCCAAGAACTGCGCACCTTTGTATCCTAACAAGATAACGTTTTCAGTCATGTATGGGTTTTTGTAAACCTTGTAACGACTGTTCAAGCTACCAATCTTTTGGATACCGAAGTTGTATTCCATTTTATCACCATTTCCATCAGCAGCAAATCCAGGAATTGATTCCAAGATAGTAGATACAGCTGGAGAAACAACCATGAAATTAGCGCCACCGCGTAATGTTAATTGATGAATTTTGTTACTAACTTTTTGTAATTTAGTACCTAAAGTTTGGAACCATCCACCTTGAGTGTTGTAGAAACCAGCACCAGCAGCACTAGTTGTAGTAAATCCAGCACCATTCCATACTGTATTGTTATTAGCACTCCAGAAATCAGTCGTGAATGCATTTTGAATCAACATATCCATCAATTCTAAATCAATTTCCATTGAAATGTATTGAGATAAGATACCAGTTAATTCAGCTTCAGCATCAACACTATGGTAAGCGTTTAAATCTTGAGCAAATTCTGGTGTCCATTGTGCTTTCAACTTACGAGTTTTAGCAACTATTGGTTCAGATTTTAACTGTACGTTAATTTCAGGAATTGCAATACCTGGAGTACCTACGTTAAATGAAGTATCTTCAAAATCACCACGAGCAGTACCTGGAGTAGTTGTATTCTGAGGAGATACACTGAAAGCTAAAGTTGTATTACCTGGTGTAACAGCTGCAGATGAACCTGTAACAATAAATACTATTCTACTACCACTAACAACAGTAAATTGAGATAAGATATCACTTGCAAGAAGAGTACCAGCTGTTGATGAACCAGAAACAGTAAATGATCTAACACCATTGCTATCCCAAGAAGCAGAGGCCGCGCCAATAGGAAGTAATATTTTGTTTAAAGAAGAAACAGCTGAACCAGAAATAGTAGAATCATAGTTAACATCTGCTGAACTTACAGAAGAAGTAATAAAAGCTATAGTTGCAGTTGATTGATTAGTAGTATAACCAAATTTACCAGCACCATACAATGAAGCAGAAGCGATATCAGTTACGTTTGTAGAAGCGTTAGCGCCATACAAAGAACCACCACTTTGGAATGGTCTAACATTAGTACCATACTTAAAGTCAAGATAAAATACAAGACCTGAAGGTAAGTTCATTGGTTGTACACTAACGAATTCTTTAGCAGCGATTTCACCGAATACACGACGAACTAATGGTAAGGCAACGCCGTTCCAAGATTCACCACTGTAGTTACCAGAACCACCAGCAGCAGTACCAGTTGAAGAGGCTTCAGTTACTAATTGTTTTGCTTGGTTTTCAAGCAACATGGCCATAGTATTGCGATCGTTTTCGCCTTTAATACCTTCTAAGAGGCCAGATCTAGTCCACTTGGAACTAAGTTTTTTTGCATCATCAGAAACCGTTTTATATTGGTTTGATGATTCTAATAATTGTTGTACGTTCATTTTAAACGAGTTTTGTTGTTAATTAAAATTATTTAATGATGTTTGCAAGTTTTTGCATGCGTTTAATAGCATCGTTTGATTCAACTATTGTTCTGTTTTGAGCAACACCTGATGCTTTTGAAGCAAATCCAAAGGATTCTTTAATTGTTCTTTTAGCAGGTGCACGTAAAGCACTATTCAATGATTCGAATACTACTTTAGCTTCTTTAACGTTAGTTGCTTTATCAAATGAAGCAATTACTTTTACTTTTTGTGATTCAGTTAAATTCTTAGCTTTGAAGATTTTGTTTACGTAAAGCAATTTAGCGTTTAACAAGTTAACTTCGTTCATTTCTTTACGAAGAGCATTGATAGTAGCTACTGCTTCTTTCATTTCTTCTTTGTCTTCTTTAGCTTTCTTAGCGTCTTTAGCTTTCTTTTTAGCTTCATACATAGATTCTTCTTCCATGTCATCATCTTCGCCTAAAGAATCTAATTCAGCAAGTAATTCTTCTAAATCGATTTCGTCTTCGTTGCCTGCTTCTTCACCAGCTTCTTCGCCATCAGCATATTCAGCTTCTTCTTCAGCAGGTGTTTCTGCTTCTTCAGCTTCCAATTCTTGATCAACGATTGATTTGATAAGATCTTTCAAGTCTTCAACAGACATGTCAGCAACGTTTTCGCCTTCTTCAGATTCTTCTTCTTCTTCTTCCTCTTCATCCTCTTCTTCTTCGCCTTCTTCTTCAGCTTCTTCTTCATCAGCTTCGTTAAGTTCAGCTAAGATTTCAGATAAATCAAAATCTTCTTCTAAATCTTCTTCTTCCATCATGGCAACATCAGCAGCATCAATATCTCCGTCTCCGTCCATATCTCTGTCTGGTTGTTCCATTCCGTATTCATCCAGATTTTCATCTGCGTAACCACCCATTGCACTTTCTTCGTACTCCATTTCTTGTAACTTTGCAGATAACATAGATTGAAGTTTTGGAGTCAAGGCTTCTTCAAGGGCAACTTTTGCGTTTGCTAACGCAGCTTCGCGAACGGCTTTGGCGTCAGCGATAGCCTCTTTGAACAAATTTTTGTTTGTACTCATTGTGATTTTCTCCTTAAATTTATTTTACGGAAATAAGATTATTATGAATCTTAATAGTGGGGTTTATAAAATGCCGAGCTACCATGGGGAGTTGTGATGTGGGTAGCTATTATAGGCTAGTAATAAATATGTGTAAATATGGAAAACCGCAAAGCGAAACGCCTCCTTTTTAGGGGAGGCGTCGGTTTATATATTCTATATATAAGGGGGTTATTTTTGTTTTCTGCGGTGTTCTCTTAAAGCTTTATTAACCACTTCATCCATATAACTTCCAGCAGGGTATACATTACTTGATTGATAATTTAATGGTGCAGGTGGTGTTGATGACATCATTGGTATGTCAATTGGTTCTCCATCAATTTTAATATCAGGAACTCTATCAGCAAAATCGTTACTATTTAATTTTGTACCATCCTCTAAAGTCATTCTACCCGTATTACCCATACTAATAACTTTAACGCCGTTTACTGTTACAGGTAAATTCTTGGACATAGAGAAGGTCATTAAATCGCTTAGTCTTGGTACATCTACTATCATATCATCGAATTTCTTTTGAGCATCTATATCATGATCGTCATCAAATTCTGGTGTGTCGATGTCATCATATTCGTCGTATTCGTTTAGTTGTGATTCTTGTTGTGGAGCAGGTGCTGCTTTAGGTTGAACAGTTGCTGTTTTTATAGGTGTTGATGTTGTATTATTACCACTAGTAGTAGTTGTTTTAGTTTCTACTTTTGCTAATCTAGCGAAATAAAAAACACCATGACTGCTTGTTACACCAGCATCATATATATCTCCTGGGTTTAATGCTCCTTTTATTTGTTTAGTAATAGTATCCCATCCTTTTCCAAAAGTCATTTTTGCACCATCATAACTAGGTAGTTGAAATTTACTTGTAACTTTTTTTGCTTTTTCAAACTCTTTAGGATTAACATATAAACTTAAAGTTTGAATTGCTTGATTTTCTCCTACTTCTATTATAGCAAGTCCTAAATCAGTTTGAACTTTTTTCTTTTGTTCATCACTTGCAAATTTCCCTACAAGAATTAATGTTTGAAAACCAGCTGCTTTAAGATTTTTATCTAAATCCTGTCCAAAAGCTTTAATATCTTTATTTAATGCTTCATCTAGTGAAGCTTGATATTGACTTTCAGTGATAAGTCCAGCAAGTTTTTTCATTCTTGCTATTTCGTTAATTGGTTGTTTCATTTGGGTTTATTTTTATATAAATTATAAATCAGGATTAGCAGCTAAATATATTTTTCTAGCTACCATAAATAAAGCAACACCTGCTAGTGCTCCTAATACAGCAGGACCAGCAAATACACTAGCTACTGCCGGGACTGCTGCTAATATAGCTGCACTAAATTGAGCACCTAAACTTCCTCCTATTACGAAGGAAGTTATAGCTAAACTAGCTGAGGTATCATCCGCGTCTGGATCAGATGAAATACCTTCATTTACTTCTTCTGCTTTTTTAGCGAAAGTAAGAGCTAAAGCTTTCATATCTGCATTATCTAACTCTACTTCATTTAATTGAATTCCATTTTGAGATAGTGCTTTTTCTAATTGAGCCATTAATGACGGATCATTTGATATTTTATCTGCTAATTTTTGAATTGCTGGACTCTTTTCTAATTGAGGAGCTAATGATATTGCTTTTTGAGCAGCTTGTTCTGGAGTTTCTTCCTGAGTGTTTTCATTAATAATTCCTGCTAATTTTTGCCAGCGTTTTGCTTCGTTAATGTATTGTTTCATTTTTTTGGGGTTATTTTTGTATAAATATTAACATAATGCACATACACCAGTGTGAGTGCAAATGATTTCAGTTATTAATGAATTAATTTTTCTATAGTCTTTTGATGGTGTAGATGATGTTTGTTTACCTTCAGATAATCTCATATATGCATCTGGTGTTGATGGTAATGATACCAAATCCCAACATACTAATTCAAAATCGTCTTGTACTTCTACTGATTCACCAATTTGTTTTACTGAACCCATACCGCGAGATGATATACCTAATGGTATTCCTGCAGATATTATTTCTTGAGCAATTTTTCCTGATGGTGTATTTAATAATTCTAATTCACCCATTAAGTCATTACCATCCCACCATATGCGTTTGATATTGTGTGATACGTTATTTAAGTTAACGATTGATGCTTCAGGATGATCTAATTCACCCATCGCTGTGTTGGATTTTATTGGACCATCAATGTATTTTTCTACTTCGCGACGCAATACTTCCATAGGATATACACGACCATTGCCATTCTTTTGTTCGGCTTCTTGTAATTTACCTTTAACACGCATTCTACCATTACCTGTTGCTTTCGCTTCGGTTAATGTTAGTTTTGCTACGTTAAATGGTGTATGATCGATTAATAGTTGCTTCATATTAAAAATTTTCAATATCATTTAAATTGTCACGACCATCAAACATTTCTTTTACTTGTTTGCGAATTTTTTCTTCTAATGGTGATTGTAAACCAATATTTGGGCGTTGTACTTTATATTTTGGTGTTAAAACGTAACTGTTATTAAGTTCTTCCACATTAAATTGTAATTCTAATTTATTAAATGCTTCTTCAGGTAATACTTCTCCCTGTCCTCCATATGTTAAAATAACATTTTCACCATCATTTTGTAAAGTAATATCATCAGACATTTGTCTTAATGCAGGATTGCTAACAATAAACATCATAGCGTGTTTAGCAGCAGCATTTTGTTCGCCCATATCATCAAAATGAGATTCCTTCATTACAATTTTCTTAGCTTTTTCACCAGTAGCATCCATTTTAACTAAACCACGAACGGTTTTAGCTACTAATGACATTATATCTATTTCTCCGCTTTTATTTGTTTCTTTAGATGCTTTATTTGATGATGCTTTTGCGTTTTCGAAGCCTTTAACTGGTTTCATACCCATTACTTTATCGATCAAATTATCTTTTTCTAAAAAACGCATTTGACGATCTTTTGCATCTTCTTTAGAACCCATAGTTTCTATCTCATATCCTTCTACACCAGACATATATTGTGATGTATAATAGAATTGATTTTTCTTTAGGTTTTTAATTACAATCTTTTGAGCTTCTAATTTAGATAAATCGCAATTTTTTTGCATTTCGTAATCAATACCAGTTAATACTTCTTGACCATTTAAATTGTCAATTTCTTTAAAATGACTATATAAATCTTTACCAGTAACTGTTTTCCATTTACCTTCACCTTCAGATGATTTTGTATCAGCTTCAGATAATATACCCTTATTTTTAAGGATTCTAACTGAATCATCAAATGATGTTACATTAGTAACATATTGAGGTAAGGTTAAACGTATATTGCGCAGAAATTGCGTTTGAGACATTTTACCTTCTTGTAAATCGATGTATTGTTGTTTTACACTTTTCATGCTTGGTATAGTTTAGCGGCCTTGACTTTTATATTTCTTTGGACGAGGTGAATGTTTGTTGAATGATTTTTTTGCTGCTCCGCGTTTGCGAGATCCAAAAGTTACTTTACGGGCGTCGCTGGATGATGCTTTTGCCATTGTTTATTATTTATTTTTTATAAGAAGAACATTACTGGTGCTGATGATGAATTTAAAGATGCGCTTGTAATTAACATATCAAGACGAGTTCCTGGAGCTAAAAATATACGAGTTCCAGAAGCTATATTATTTCCACCAAAATCTTTTAATGCTGTAAAATCAGCTGGTGCTAATGTACCTGCTGAACCTGAATTTAAAGCTAGACACCCTATAAAAGATCCTGTTATAGATTGACTTTGAGTTATTACTGTTGCAGTATTGTATAATATTCCGTTTGCTGTTGGCATGTTATTTGTATAGGTTTTTAATTTTTTCGTTTAGATTATTTACCATTTCCGCGATTTGAGTAACATTCTTTTCAGTTGATTTCCAATATTGGATACCATCTTCACCTTCGCTTAATTCTTGTTTCATACGAGATGTATATTCAACGATACGATCGATTTCGGCTAACTTACGTTTTACTTGCTTAATACCTTTATGTAGCATTTCAGTTTTAGAACGGTAAGATATTTCTTTTTTGAATTTATTGTATGTAGCCTCGTTTATTATTTCTTTTTCAATAATATCCAATAATTCTTTATTCATACTTTCTTTTTTATAATAATCGTCTCCTTTAATTCCACCACCTGTATAACCACTTGCTGCTGTATATCCACTTGCTTGAGAGGAAATGGATGCTTTATCGTAGTCGCTTTCGTTGTATATTTTAGTTCTTTTTTTCTTTTTATTCCAAAGTGATTTATAATCTTTTACTTTAGAATCGGCAGGTATTTCAGTTTCGCCTTTAGTAACTTTAAAGCCTTGTTTTTCTGCTGTTTTAGTAGCGGCATTTTTGCCCTGTCCTTTAGGAGAAAATGCTTTTGGAGTCATATATCCACCTGCGTCGCCAGATGATGATTCTTCATCTATAATTTTCTTGATATATTCTTCCAGTGTCATTACTTAATATTAATATTAAATTTTACATTCTCTGTAGGAGAAGAAATTTTTTTAGTTTTAGGATCTTCTACATATCCAAATTCATGATTATAAGCAGAAACACTAGCTTCTACAATAAATTTTCCTGCCATTTTTCCAAAATCACTTGCTCTATATATTTTATGAACATTTATACTATAATCTTCATTTATTTTAATAGGGCCTGAAAGTCCAGTAAAATTATTAATAATTTCACATAATTTTGATTTTGGAAGATCTATATTAAGTTCTTTTTTTTGAGAAAAATCAATTTGTGAACCTTCTTTAATTAAAGTATCATTATGTAATATATCTATTAGTTTAATCATTACTTAACAGATTTAAGTTCAGCTACTAACTGATGGAATTGTAATAAAGCAATAATGTTATCGTCTTTTACATTTTGGTTTTTATCTAATGGCTTTAACAAATTAGCTACTTCATGTATTTTAATTTGAGTAGTTTTATCTGTTACCACTTTGTTAAGTTTAATTAAATCTAATTTAATAGCAACGAAGCTATCATTTACGAATTCTCTTAATTTAACTGTATTAGATATATTATTAATGTATTCTTTTAGTACTGATTTTTGAGCATTAGACATATTATTGTATTTGCTATTAAATTTCTCTAATAACATTTTATATACTAATATGCGAGTACCTTTATCCATAGTAGCATACTCTTCTAAAACGCGATCTTTAACATCAGTTTTATTAACAGTAGCACGAGAAATATGTTCAAGTAAAGTTACTTTATTCTCAATAACTTGAGATGGCTCAATAAATTCTAATGAATTGTTAGCTTCAAGTAAAATATATGCTGCTGCGTATTGGGGATAGTTGTTGATTTTTGATTTGAAAAATTCTTCCAATTCATAAGATTCACGAATATCTTTAATGATATTGTATTTTTCTTTGCGTAAAGCAGATTTATTTAAACGTGAAGATAATTCAAGTGTAGCATTAATTAATGATTCGGCTTTACCTTCAGTTAATGCTTTTGAGCTAACTAAAGCTTGGTATATTTTATGTTCTTTTGCTAATTCAGATTTAGAAAAGTATTTCTTTACTAAATTAATTGCAGCCGAATCTTTACCAGATATAGTATCTGATGCGATTTGGCGCACTAGCAATTCAAATAATATGCCTGTATTTTTAAATTTGTTATGTTTAATCTTCATAATTAGTTAGTATACACTGCGTATAAATATACAGTACTTTATAGTCCTTTAATATTATCTTCGTCTAGTAGATTAGATTTTTCTTCTGCTTCAAAGATTATTTGCTTTTCACCTCTAGGTATCATTGATAGCATACTCTTATATCTATAAGATTCAGCTAATGCTAATGGAGAACCACCTTTTGGTGTACCTGTTTCGTCAGGTATATTTGCAGTGTATAATGTTCCATTTTCTTTACTACCTAATGGATCTTTACCTAATGCTCTATCTTGTGTACCAACGATAGAAGCTTTCTCTTTAGGACGACCAACTGGTGCTTTTTCATCATATCCTGGAGGTACTGGATTTGTTCCTGTACCATTTCTACCTTTACCGTATAATGATGCTAGATCATGTGGTGTACCATATGATTTACCTGATTTAGCTGGGTCATTACCTTCATTCTCAATTTGAGATAGGCGGAATGTACGTTTCATATCTTCAGCTACCAAGTCACGGTATTCATCGTATTGATCTTCACTGAATTGGAATATTTTATCATAAATCCAATCTGAAGGCATTAATTTACTATCTTGAATATCTTTAGCTAGTGCGATCTTTTCTTTCCATAATGCTACTTTTTCCTGTTCGTAGATAATAGATGGAGTAGATAAATTT
>Ga0181358_1000259_pt1 | contig 23876 bp, 16 predicted proteins | sample Fa13VDMM110SD_FD_130096 | JGI IMG/M metagenome (GOLD analysis project Ga0181358, IMG submission 130096) | Freshwater viral communities from Lake Michigan, USA - Fa13.VD.MM110.S.D | ecosystem: Environmental > Aquatic > Freshwater > Lake | place: USA: Michigan | collected 2013-09-24 | reverse complement strand
TGGCCTACGCGTGGAGGCAGAACTTGAATGATGGTACTCAGGACACCCTCGGTAAGAGCGGTACATACTATGTTCGCGCCATTAGGACTTTTTCAATTCCTGCATTAACTGTGGTTGGGAATACAACCGTAAGTGGTTCAGTAACAGTAAGTGGTAGTGTAAATATAAATGGAAGTACAGTTGTGTCATCAAATACTGTTAATAAAATTGAAACAATTACATCGGCATCATATACATCAATAACACCTGTAAGTGGTACATTGTACATTATAATAAATTAGAATGAGTTTATTTAGAGATGCGTCGAATATAAAACTTAATGGTAATACACCATCTTCCGTTTATTTAAATGGTGGTTTAATATGGGCATATAATACATTTAATGTAACTAATAATGGTTCGGGAAATTATATAATAAATGGAGTATCAAATTCAACATTAAGTGTAACCGAAGGACAAACTTATACATTTAACATATCAGCAGTTGGGCATCCTTTTTGGATACAAACCACCTCTGGTGCATATAGTTCAGGTAATGTATATAGTAGTGGTGTAACAGGTAACGGAACTGCTAATGGAACAATAACATTTATAGTTCCATATAACGCACCTTCCACTCTTTATTATGTTTGTCAGTACCATTCTAGTATGGCAGGTACTATTAATGTAACAGATGTTCCATAATTAAAAAATAAAACTATTTATAACATATGGAATTCTTTATAAGACAGAACGCAACAGAACCAATCCTTAAAATGAGATTGATTGATGACGGTAAAAACGACAAGTCATCCTTTAATGATATGTTAGAGAATTCAGACATTACATTTGAAATGTTTGATGTTACAACGGAAGAGTATCATATTTTAAACGGTTCTTGTATATTAACAACGAGGACCAAAAAGTATGACCAAACAACTGACGAATACTACATTACCTATCGTTTTACAGGAGAGGGAACATCAGTTAAAGGTCGTTTCGAGGGAATTATTAATGTACAATTTTTAGATACCAATAGTAACCCAACAACAAAGTTAATTACACCAATTTCTGAAAAATTATTTATCAACGTAATTTGATAAACTAACCTTTTTTTGTTATATTTGTATTGAACAAGACAAATTGTGAATTCTTCACAAGATAATACGTCACAAAATATAAAATAATGAAAGAAGTTATCTCACAGGAAATCATCGAGAGTTTCCTGAACGGGGCGGACCCTGAAGAATTCATTGTTGGTGTTGAGTATGATTATCCAACCAACAAAATTTACAAAATTATTCAAGACCCTGAATTGGGTAAAATCGTTAAACCTGATAGTTTTACACCATTTTTATGGGTAGGAGACTTGGTTGGGTTGGGTTTCTACAATGATTCCAAAACCGAACAAAAGAAGGCAATGACAAAACACGGTATTCTTATTGAAAAATTAGAGACTGGTGACAATGTCAGACTTGAAAATGGATTAAAGTATTTGGTTAAGAGTTTAAAAAGTTACACAAGTTTAGTCTCTTTCTTTAAGGAAGGTGGACTTGATCCTTGGGGTGAAAAGTCTAGACAAAATTTTCAGATACTTTCTCCAGTTGAACAGTTTTTAGTTCAAAAAAAGAAAAGATTATTTAAAGGTATTGATGAATATAACGGTGTTAATAGATTTGTATTTGATATTGAGACCACTGGTCTTGACCCTGAAACTTGTGTTATCATATTAATCGGGGTTAAAGATAATCGTGGTTTAAATGAAACAATTGCTGCATTTGGTGAAGATGGTGAAAAGAAATGTATTGAAAGATTTTTCAAATATATTAAAGATTTAAAACCAACAATCGTTAGTGGATATAACTCAGCGTTCTTTGACTGGCCCTTTATATTAAAAAGAGCTGAAATACTTGGTGTTGATGTCAATGGACTCACTCAGATATTCACTAAACAAGGGATGAAAGAGAAAGAGGGTATGTTGAAATTAGCTAACGAAATAGAAACATATAAACAACACGTTATATGGGGATTTAATATTATTGATATCGCACACGCAGTACGTAGAGCTCAGGCAATCAATTCCGAAATTAAATCTTGGGGGTTGAAATACATCACCACTTATTTAGAAAAAGAAAAAGAAAATCGTATCTATGTTGACGGTGGTAAAATTTCTAAAATTTATTTAGAAAATGAAAGTTATTATGTTAATCCAAAGACAGGTGGATATAAACAAATTGGAGAACCTGGAACTGATGGTTTATTAGAAAAATATCCAGGTAAGTTTGAAATATGGACGGGAAGAAAAATTGTAGAACAATATCTTGACGATGACTTGTATGAAACTATGGTCGTGGATGATAGTTTCTCTCAATCAACATTCTTACTTTCTAAATTAGTACCAACAACATATGAAAGAGCAGCCACAATGGGTACTGCAACATTATGGAAACTAATAATGTTAGCGTGGTCGTATGAAAATAATTTAGCAATTCCATCTAAAGATGAAAAACGTGCATTTACGGGAGGATTATCTCGTTTATTAAGTGTGGGGTTTGCTAGAAACATTGTTAAGTTTGACTACTCGTCACTTTATCCTTCTATTCAACTTGTATATGATGTGTTTCCCGATTGTGATATTATGGGGGTACAAAAATCGATGTTAAAATATTTCCGTAACATTCGTATTAAATATAAACTTCTTGCGGGTGAATTAAAAGATAGTGACCCCGTATTAGCGGAAATGTATGACCGTAAACAATTACCAATTAAGATTTTTATCAATGCGTATTTTGGTAGTTTATCTGCGCCACACGTATTCCCTTGGGGAGAAATGGATTCGGGTGAAACCATTACCTGTATTGGTCGTCAGTGTTTAAGAATGATGATTATGTTCTATATGAAAAAAGGATATAAACCTCTTGTAATGGATACGGATGGTGTTAACTTTGAAACACCTGAAACGGCTAAAGATTCGGTTTATATTGGTAAGGGTTTAAATGAATTGGTAATTGAAGGTAAAGAGTATCACGGGATTGAAGCGGACACCGCAGAGTTCAATGATATCTTTATGAGAAATGAAATGGGGTTAGATATAGACTACACCGCACCTGCTTGTATTAACGTATCTCGTAAGAATTATATCATTAAGTTAATTAAGAAAGGTAAGGAGAAAATTAAATTAACAGGTAATACAATTAAATCTAAAAAACTACAAACATATGTTGTGGAATTCTTAGATGAAGGATTAAAATATTTGTTAGATGGTGATGGTTTATCTTTTGTAGAATTGTATTTCGATTATGTAGAAAAGATTTATAATAAAGAAATACCATTATCTAAGATTGCCAACAAGGCTCGTGTTAAACAATCTGTTAACGATTATAAGAAACACATACAGAAGACAACGAAGGCTGGTTCATTGATGTCACGTCAAGCACATATGGAGTTAATATTACAAAATAATCACTCCGCAGGTTTAGGTGATACAATTTATTATATCAATAATGGTGACAAGAAATCATCTGGTGACGTAACTAAAATTAATAAACCAACTAAGAAACAACAACAGGATTATATTGACAAACACGGTGAATCAATGCCAAGTGATTATGTTCAAGTTAACTGTTATATGATTCCAGAAAAAGATATTGCAGATAATCCCGATTTAAGGGGAGATTATAATGTTCCTCGTTATTTAACAAACTTTAATAAAAGAGTGGAACCGTTATTAGTTGCGTTTAACCCATCAATTCGTGAAGACATTTTAATTGAAGACCCAATAGATCGTCAATACTTTACTAAATTACAATGTGAGTTAGTAAACGGTTTTCCACTTAAAGAAGATGGTCAGGATAAGTTCGATGAAGTTATGACCCTATCTGATGGTGAAGTTATTTTTTGGAATAGAGTTGGTCGGGACCCATACTTTATGTATGTGGAAGATAGTTTACAATTAGTTGACCAATATTGGGTTGATCACAATCGTAAAGTACTTAAAAACCAAGCTCAAAGTGTTAAAAGTAATGAAGATGAAATCATTTTATCAAATACCAACGATTTCGCTTTACACGCAATTGAAATTTAGATTACATTAAATGGTGATACCATTGGTCTGTATTTCAAAGATTTATTAAGATTCTCCGCTTCGTTACCTTTCCTCTCAAGGATTTTTTCGGGGCGGAGTCTTTCTAATCTTGCCATAAGTTCCTCAACTAATTTAGATTTCTCATCCTTAGCTTCAGTTAATAATGATGAATAATCAAGTTTTACTTGACTGTCTGGAACTTGTAAATCTCCTGAGAATTTACCCCAAATTCTAGCTAAACCTTCCTTAGCAAATGCAATCAAATATTTTCTAACCCAGTTTTGTGCGGGTTTATTTAAAGCATCCCAAGTAAGTTGTTCAGTTTCAACGTCAGATGGTAATTTTACAACATCTTTGTTTTTATCTAAACAAGTGTCTCTATCCATAGTATCATAATACCAATACCAAACGTTATAATTACGTTTAACATTTGAGAAATCAAATCTACCTCCTGGTACGTTATATAAGTGAATAATTTTTGTTCCGTCTGGACCCGCAGTGATTCTGTATGTTAAGTCACCACCAATTAATCGGTTTTTGATACTTCTATCTTGCATTCTCAATAATAAGTCAAAAGCTGGCATCATAAAATATGAACCTCCGTTGGCCATTTGAGCAAAACCACCAGATCCTGCAATACCTCCTAATCCACCAAAACCACCTAAGAACGGGTCAATGATTGAATCTGATAATTCTGAACGAGAAAACCATAAAAGTTCATTTATTTCTCTACCCGCTGGAATTGAATACATTTGTTGACCATCAACAAGTTCAATGTAATCCTTTTTAAGTTCAGAATCCCCACCAGCTTGTAATCCTACGATTTTAGAATAAGAATGAGAATATTGAGTTTCGTAATTTAAACTTCTTGTTGTAAACGCTCTTGTTAATGATTGGGTATCAACATCAAGACCCGCCAATGCTGACCATTGTGATTCGATTAACCAATCACTTACGTATTGTTCGTATTCAGATAATGATAATTCTATAAACGTATCCATCTGTTCTTCTGTAAGTTCAATCCCTCTAACAGGCATACCCAACAAATGGAATACCTGAGTATATAATTTTTCCTTCTCTGGTTGTGAAATAATTGTTGCGCTCATTGTTTGATTTATTCATATAAATAGTTTATATTTCAAAAGAAAATGTACAATAATATGGACAAAAAATTAAAATATAACGATTTTAAGTCCTTGTTTGACGAAGGTTGGGATGGTTTTAAGGGGTTTTATTTCAATGAGGCTCAACGTAATTTTGAAATGGAATACCGTAAAATAGAAAAGTGGGGGTGGTGTCAATCTAGAGAAAAAGAAGGAATTTTAACTGAAGACGGAGATTGGGATGATGCAAATAGAATTAATACACATCCAAATCTATGTAAATTTTTTTATGAAGAATGTATAAAAGACAATCCAAATATTTTTGTAGAGTTTGGTAATCCTCAATATCATAGAGAAAACGTAATTGTATTATGGAACTTTATAATTGGTAATTTTGACTTATATTTCACAAAAAAAATTACAAACAAGTATTACGATTTAATTTATGGGTTATTAAACCAATCTTGGCAGAGAGGTAATATATCAGTTATAATTGCCATTCTTTATCTTAAAAAATTCTATCCTAATATTAAAAATATTAAATTTGGATTTAAGACTGGAGATAAAGGTGATATGGATGGTATTGATATTGAAGCAACTTTAGAAGATGATTCATTAATTAGAATTCAAGTAAAAGGTGGTAGATATACCGATAAAAATTATGGTGGAAAATATTATATAAATGGTTCCACTAACGATTTAAAATACGATAAGTGTGACCTTTACATATATACACAAACAAAGTATGGTGATAAACCATCTTCGTTTATTATGTTTAAAAATACAGACCAAATAGGTAGGAAAGATAAAAGTATTATTGTCCCCGTTGATGATATAAAATTTAAAATACAAGAAAATATGCCAATGCCAGAAAACTTAACCGACTTAATGAAAATTTGTGGTGAGAATAACATTCAATTTCAAATTAAAAAAGAAGAGGAGTCAAACTACATTAAGTTAGACGAAGAAAATAAAACATTAACTATTAATTTCAGTGATTATGAAGATAATTCATTAGAAAAAGAATCAATAGAAATGTTAGATAAATTAAAAGAGATGTTTAAGTAAATCTTTACTAAACGATTCGGAGTATTCTCCATCTCCCATTACTTGGTCAATAATATTTTTTTTCTTTTGTAAGATGTTATAGATAATCTTTTCAACGGTGTTCTCAAATACAGGATAGTATACGAGAACACTATTTTTTTGTCCATATCTATAAGCTCTATCTTCACCTTGTGAGTGGTCAGCAGGAACAAATGATAAGTCATTCATTATAACAACCTCAGCGGCGGTTAATGTAATACCAACACCCGCAGCTTTAATGTTACCTATAAACACCCTTATTTTATCATCAGTTTGAAACCTATCAACATTCTCTTGTCGTTTGTCTTTATTCATACGACCATCAAGAGTTACAGAGTTCTTCTTATATTTCTCGTGAATCATATCAAGACTCATTGTAAAGTTCGTAAAAACGATTACCTTCTTACCTTGTTCTAAACACTTGTCAATTAGTTCACAAGTATATGGAATCTTTTCATACGCAATAAGTTGTCTAATCTTCATCAAACGATTAAGTGTAACACTTATAGTTTCGTTATCCTTTTTGTCAGTACTAATACGTGTAAACTCTTCTAATTCCTCATCATACATTTTACTTGTTAATTCAACAAATACTGGAGTAACAATTTTTTCTGGTAAATCAAGAATATCGGTTTTCATTCTACGAAGAACAAGATTTTTCGTTCGTTCACGAAGTTCGTCTAAGTTAGACGCTCCACTTGTATTCCACACTCTACGGTTACCAACATTAAATTGATATCCTTTACAATATCTACGAACATATGATTGCCAATTTAACGCTAATGGTGATTCAACAATCTTTAGTAGATTAAAATAGTTAATGGGTCTTGAGGTCATTGGTGTTCCCGTTAATAACCATACTTTAGGTATAGTCTCAAGAACATCATTTAATAATCGAGTTCTATTTGCGGTGGCGTTAGAGATGTAATGTGCTTCATCTACGATTGCCAAGTCAAAATTGGCATTAACCAATAATTTATAATCGTCACTATCTTCGCTTTTGTCTGTGGTGTGGTAGTTCTTAATAATATCATAATTAATAATATAGTAGTCATATGTTGATCCCCATTTACGTCCTTCGACAATTAAAACTTTTCTATTTGAGTAGTTTCTTATTTCCCTCTCCCAATTTATTTTTAAAGATGCGGGACACACTATAAGTATTTTTCTCGCCTTACTTTCCAATGATGCAATTACTGCAGATGTTGTTTTACCAAGACCCATATCATCCGCCAATATAAATTTGTTATTTGCTAATAGTTTTTCAACCGCAACCTTTTGATGCTCCATTGGAGGTCTTGAGTCGTACTTACTATAGTCAATTACCCTATCCAATTTTTTTTCTTCTTGGACCACGGCAGCCTTTGGTAACCAAAAGGATGACATTTGTTCGTGATTTAGAATTTTACCCCAAATGTGAAATGCCTTATCTGATTCACATAATAATTTCTCACACCAAATTGATTCGGGTACGGTTGTTAGTAGTTTATCTTCTTGTAGTTTTTCACCAAAAGTTGAAACAATATTAATATATTTTCTTGCAACCTTTGGGGTTGTTTCTTTATATTTTAAAACATATTCAGCTTGGGGTCTTGTTAGTTTAAAATTTTTAACGTCCTTAAATTTACGTTTCCATTCTAATAGTTGGTTGTTCGAACCATCATAAGATGATAAAACATTTCTAGCCTCTATCTCAGGAATATTAATACTTTCCATATATTGTAGAATATACATAAATAGAATGGAAGATTAAACTATTTATAGAGGATATGGATAATAAACTACCAATTACAAGATTAGGAAAATTCTTCTCAAAAGATGATTTTGATATCAATATTCAAATGGGTCAAGAGTATCTTCACGGAGATTTGAATATGAAATTAGTACTTTATCGTGTAGATAGAGCAAATACAGATATCGATTCGGTTTATGCTGAAGTAGGTAAGGATGAGATAAAATACTTCCCACCTGTTGAATTTAATGCATTAGTTAAAATTGATGAACCAAAAAATAATTCATACAAAACAGGATTAATAAGATACTCTGAACCTGGTAATTTAACATTATCGGTTTATATCAGTCATTTGGAAGAGTTAAAGATAGATATAAGATACGGTGACTATATTGGTTATGCGGATTCTGAAGATAAAATAAGGTACTATACCGTAACAAATGACGGTAAGGTGACTTCAGACAATAAACATAAAATGTTTGGTTACAAACCACATTATAGAACAATAACTTGTGTTCCGGCACAGGAAGTAGAATTCAGAGGAGTATAAAATGGGAATACCTAAAAGAAAAAACAATATTGATGTTTACGGTGGTAAAGAAGTTTATCAAGGTAAACAGGTTATGGATAGAAGACAAGAGTTATTAGATAGAATAACCAAGTCAGACTCATATATGCCCGATTCAATATTACACGATGATTTGGATGGTGGAATGTTAGATTTCATAAAAAACCATTTCAAGGTGGTATCGGATGGTACGGCTATTCCAATTATTCCAAAAATTTTAACAATACAAAGATGGGGTGAATTTACAAATAATTGGCAATTTTCAGATGATGATGGTAATATGAAGTTACCGTTTATTGCAGTTATTAGAAAACCCGATGTTCAACCAGGAACAAATCCATCAATTCAAAGAACAATACCAGATAGACAATCTTTTCATTATGCAACCGTACCAACTTGGAACGGATCTCAAATGGGTGCGGATGTATATAAGATGCCACAACCTGTTGCAATTGATATTAGTTTTGAGGTTACAATAGTTTGTACAAAATTTAGAGATTTAAATCGTTTTAATAAGATTGTACTACAAAAATTCTCATCAAGACAATCGTATACAACCGTAAAAGGTCATTATATACCCATTGTACTTGATTCTATCGACGATAATACTCCTATGGACTCAGTTGATGGTCGTAGATTCTACATACAAAATTATAAGTTCACAATGTTGGGATTCCTTATTGATAGTGAAGAGTTTGAGATTAAGCCTGCGGTGAGTAGAATGTTCCTTATGAATGAATTTATTCAATCGAAGGGATATCAGAAGAAATATATTAATAAAACAATTGATATAACCGTTGCAACATTTATTGCCGACGGTATGCAGACTGCGTTTAGTGTTGGTGAAAGTATTGGTATGTTATTTAACGTTACAATTAACGGTCTTATTCAGGAAAGAGATGTGGACTATTTCCATATTCCAGGAACATCTAAAATAACTTTCGTAACTCCACCACAAGAAGGTTCGAGTGTAGCTATAACATATTATAAGGGTAGAAATAGTGTGTTTATTGACACATACGGTAAACCAATTCAAGTTATTACCGAATACTTTACTTATAATGGGTCAACACTATCATTTACGGTACAAAATAATATTGATAGTGTTGTGACATTAGATATTAACGGTCTTGTTGAAGATGAGGGTGTTGGTTTTGAAATAACGGAGTCATACGAAATTACTTTACAAGGAACCCCCGTGTTAGGGTCTGTAATAGGTATTACTTATCTATATTAATCGTCACCATAGATGTCTTTCTTTTTTGGTTTACAAAGTTCCTCAATGTGTTTTTCCAACACTTTATAAATTTTTAATCCATTCTTATCACAATGATTTTTCAACATTTCGTGATGTTTATCACTGATTTTAACATTTTTTTGAGTGTTTTCCATAGTATAAGATATTAAAAGATATATTAAGATAAATAACTATCTTTTTAAAGAAAGTACGTAAATCTTTGCTAAAAACAAAGATATTTATAGAATAAGTAATAAAAATATTAACCAAACATTAATCGATGGCAAATTCAAACAGAGTATTTGTTTCTCCAGGTGTCTACACATCAGAGAAAGATCTAACATTCGTAGCTCAAAGCGTCGGGGTAACAACTCTTGGTTTAGTTGGTGAAACCTTAAAGGGTCCAGCCTTCGAACCAGTTCTAATAAGTAGTTTCGACGAATTCAAAACATATTTTGGACCAACTTCACCTTCAAAAGACGGAGTGGGTAACCCAGAATATGAATTACCGTATGTAGCTAAGTCGTACTTGCAAGAGTCAAACCAATTATTCGTAACAAGAGTATTGGGTCTTACAGGATACAAACCTTTCAAAACATTCGGTATTAAGACATTAGGTGGTATCACAGTAGATAAGAGTCAAACTCCTACTTCAGCTGCGTTCACATTAACCCCAACCGTAACAGGTATTACAGGAAGTACCATTTATTCTGAACTTTCTGATAAAACATCTGTTGACGGTATATCAATAACAAGTTATATCACAACTAATTTTTCGGGATATTCGTCAAGCCAAATAGGTAAGTGGTTTGTTATTGGTCTTGTTCCGAGCGCTAGTATTACTGGAACAAGTACTAATGAATTATCTTCACCATTAAATGGTACAATTAGAGATAATTCATATAATAATAAAGAATGGTTCAACGTATTTTACAACGCTGGAGCAACTATAAACAGTGTTTATTCATATCTTTTTGTTTGGAATGGTACAAGTTTTACTGGAACTAAATTCTCTTGGGTGGCAACTTTAAATACTGACTATGATAATATAGTAGTAGCCGCTTTAAGGTCAAGAGGTAAATACGTTGGTCAAACATTAACACACGAAGTAACAGCAAACACTGGTGTTACAATTTCAAGTGTTGGTACCTTGGCTAAAAATGTATTCTCAGAATTTACAATAACAACCGCAGGATTAAATAGTGGAACTAAATCGTTCACTTGTTCATTAGATACAACATCTTCAAAATATATTACAAAAGTATTAGGAAACGATGTGTTTGATAAATCAACTGAAGATTATGCGGTTTATGTTCACGAAGTATATCCAAAATTATTAAAACACGCTTTCGAGAAAGGTTTAGTAAGAGGTATTAATTCAACAATAGCTTACAATTTAGACGGTGATAATTTCAGACATCAATGGGATACCACAATTTCTCCAATGGTTGTATCTGAGGTTCGTGGTGGTCAAGTTACAGATTTGTTTCAAGTTCAAACAATTTCTGATGGTGAGGCGGCTAACTTCCAAGTTAAGGTAATGATTCAAAACATTAACGTTGACTCTGGTGAGTTTGATTTAATAGTAAGAGATTTTAACGATACAGATGATAATCTTGTTGTAGTTGAAAAATTCACAAGATGTTCAATGAATCCAGATTTACCAGGATATGTTGCTAGAAAAGTGGGAACTTCTGATGGTGAATTTGAATTACGTTCAAAATATATTATGTTAGTTATGGACGCGAATCACCCAACAGACGCTTTCCCTGCTGGTTTCAAAGGTTTCTTAACCGACAACGCGTTCTCTGGATCAACTTTAGGAAGTGCAATTTATAAAACTGAGTATCTTTCAGCTGGAGACGTAATTTATTATGAATCAGATGGTACACCAGTATTATCTAACGGAGATAAGGTAAGAAAAGTATCTTTAGGTATTTCTTCTCAAGTTGGATTTGATAAAGATTTATTGAAATTCAAAGGAGCCGATTCAAGTGGTGATTCATTTGGATTCCATTTGTCATCAAACGCATCTTCAATCGTAACTACTGGTTCAACTAAGGTTTATAAAACAACACCATATAATTTAGAAGGTACAGATAAAGGATTGTTAGAAAATATTGCATATCGTAAATTTACATTCGCAGTATATGGTGGTAGAGATGGTTGGGATATCTATAGAGACGTTAGAACTAATGGAGATGGTTACATTTTCGGTAAGAGTACATACGTAAGTGGTCATACAACTAATAATGGTGTATTCAGTAGTACAGTTGGAAACTCTGACTATTACGCTTACTTAGATGGTATTAATACTTTCGCAAACCCTGAAGCGGTTGATATCAACGTATTTGCAACACCAGGTATTAACTTCTACGATCACAGTTCATTAACTATTCAAGCAATTGATATGGTTGAGAATGAGAGAGCGGATTCACTTTATGTTATTGGTTCACCTAACGTATCTACCGTTGAAGATGTGATTGGTAATCTTGATACAGTTGATTTAGACACAAACTACTCAGCAACATATTGGCCTTGGATTCAAGTAAGAGATACAGATAACGCAACTCAATTATACATCCCACCAACAGGTGAGGTTGTTAAAAACATAGCTTTAACTGATAATGTGTCTTACCCTTGGTTCGCAGTCGCTGGTTATTCAAGAGGTTTAGTAAATGCAATCAAAGCGTCTAAGAAATTAACTTTAGATGAGAGAGACGACCTATATGCTAACAGAATTAACCCAATTGCAACATTCTCTGACACTGGTACAATAATTTGGGGTAACAAAACTCTTCAAGTTAGAGAATCAGCTTTAGATAGAATCAACGTAAGAAGATTATTATTAAGAGCAAGAAAATTAATATCTGCCGTAGCGGTTAGATTATTGTTCGAGCAAAACGATGAACAAGTTAGAAACGAATTCTTAAGATTGGTTAACCCAATTCTTGAGTCAATTAAAAAGGAAAGAGGTTTATATGAATTCCGTGTAACGGTTTCAAATGACCCAGAGGATATCGATGCTAACACATTGAGAGGTAAGATTTACGTTAAACCTACTCGTTCTCTTGAATTTATTGATTTAGAATTCATAATTACCCCAACAGGGGCTTCATTTGAGAATATCTAATCTAAAAGGAGATATAAAACAGAAAGGGGTTCCGTAAATGGAACCCCTTTTTTATTAAAAATGCATATGTTCCACAAGGAACCATTTTTTATAACAATTATATTTTTTTATTTATATTAGTACTGTAGAAGTGTATATTCTAGTATTTATTAATAATATTTTATTAATTGAGTAATTTATTCTAGAGCTTTTTATAGTGGTGTTGTAAAAAACTACGAAAAATAATTGACATAATCAAGCCCAAGACAATAATAAACCAAAAAAAGATTATTTTCCATTTGGCTTATATTTATATGAAAGATAAACTAAAAACTTAACAAATACAAAATGGCAGATTTACTAATGAAAATGCCGGTTCCTTACGAACCGAAAAGAGTTAACCGATTCATTGTTCGATTCCCTTCATCATTGGGTATCAACGAATGGTATGTTACTTCAGCTAAAAGACCAAGTGCTAAAATTAACTCGGTTGAGATTCCTTTCTTAAACACCTCAACTTACGTTGCGGGTAGATTTACTTGGGAAGCTCTTCAAGTTACTTTTAAAGACCCAATCGGTCCTTCGGCATCACAAGCTTTAATGGAATGGTTCCGTTTACACGCAGAATCAGTAACAGGTAGAATGGGATATGCTGCAGGATATAAAAAAGATATTGAACTTGAAATGTTAGACCCAACAGGAGTTGTGGTTGAAAAGTGGATTCTTCAAGGTACGTTCATCACCGACTTAAACTTTGGTGATTTGGACTACAACAACGATGCAATCGCAACAATTCAATGTACATTAAGAATGGATAGATGTATTCAAGTATACTAATACCATTTTCTACATAATAATATTAAACCAACAACCGAATTAGTAAATCTGTCTAACGAGTTGTTGGTTTTTTATTTTAAAACTTTACTTTCACATAGTTATTAAGTAAATTAACACTATGGAACAATTTGCAATAGACCCAACAATCGCATACGACGTAGTTGAACTTCCTTCTAAGGGTATTCATTACGTAAATAAGAAAAAATCAGTTCGAGTGGCTTACTTAACCGCCGCTGATGAAAATATTTTATCCGCTCAAAACTTACTTAAAACCAATACGGTAATTGAGGAGTTATTAAAAAGAAAAATATTAGATAAAGACCTACAAATAGATGAATTAGCGGATGAAGATAGAAGTGCAATTCTTATATTTTTAAGAAACACATCTTTTGGTCCAGAGTATACATATTATTTACGAGATCCAAAAACAGATGAGGAATTCACAGCAGTTGTAGATTTAAGTGAAATAACATTTAAAGATTTTACATTAACTCCAGATGAAATGGGAGAATTTAAATTCCATTTCCCAAAATCAAATGTCGACATTACTTTTAAATTTTTAACTAAAAAACAACTTAAAGAAATTGAAAAAATTGAAGAGAGTTGGAATGGTATTGGTGTTGCACCAATTGTTACCAAACAGTTAGAGATGATGATTAAATCTATTGCTGGAAATAGAGACCTGATGAACATTCACAATTTTGTTGAACAGATGCCAATCAAAGATTCCCAAGATTTCAGAAAATTCGTAAAAGAACATAAACCAAATTTAGATTTAGTAAAATCAGTAACCGCCCCGTCAGGAGAACTTGTCAATGTAGAAATTGGCTTTGGGGTGGAGTTTTTTCGCCCTTTCTACGGAATATAAGAAGGGACAATTAGACGAGATTTTATTCTTGGTTAAAAGAGGGTTCTCCTATGGAGATGTTATGTCTATGCCAATATACATAAGGAGGTACTATATCAATTATTTAATTGAATTAGAAACCACAACTTAATCTATTTATATGTATGGCAAATATTGATTGGGAAAAGGCCGGTAAAGAAGCGAGTAGGTTGAAATACAACTCAACTCAAGCCGATGCATACGCACTTGGGTTAGATAAAAATATATCCGATAAAGATAAACAAACATTTTTACGTGGTTATATTGGTTCTGGTAAAGGATCATCAGATTTAAACAGTGGTGGTTCAAATAGTACAGGAGGTAAAATAGCTGGAGCCGTTGGTGGAATACAAGACTTTAGTCGTAAGTTAACTATGGGTAGTGATACCGATATTACCGATTTAAAAACTTTCTTAGGTGCGGGAGTAGAAACATTAGAACAATATTTTGGTAAAAATGGTGGAATCATTGACGGAACATCCGCCTTAATTAAAAATTTAGCAGGAGCGGCTATGACTGGAGCTCAAGATATTTTAACAAAGGAAGTAGGTCTTAGAGCTCAAATCAACTCTCAATTAGGGGTTGCTGGTGATTTATCAAAAAATTATAGAGAACAAATAGTTGATGCATTACCTGGGGTAGTTTCAATGGGTTATGGGTTTGAACACGTAAGTGATTTAATGGTCGGACTTGCCGAAAAAACAGGAAAATTTACCACATTAAACGCAACAGTAGTTGCTGAAACTGCAAAAACATCAAGAGCTTTTGTTGGTGATTTATCAGATATGGCTGAAGTGTTCTCAACATTCTCAGATGTGGGTATAGGTGCGGAACAAACAGTAAAGGCAATTAACGAAGCTGGCACTAAATCAATTTCATTAGGATTAAACGGTAAAAAAACCGTATCCGATATGAGAGAAAATATTGGTAAATTAAATGAGTTTGGTTTTCAAAACGGAGTTAAAGGTCTTGAAAGAATGGTTCAAAGAGCAACTGAATTTAAAATAAAAATGTCAGATGTGTTTAGTATTGCGGAAAAAGTAATGGACCCAGAAGGAGCAATTGCATTATCAGCAAATTTACAAGTTTTAGGTGGTGCGATTGGTGATTTTGGTGACCCATTAAAGATGATGTATGATGCAACAAACAATGTTGAAGGATTACAAGACGCATTAATTGGTGCTGCTGGTTCATTAGCAACATATAACGATTCACAAGGTAGATTTGAAATTACTGGTGTTAATTTAAGAAGAGCACGAGCAATGGCTCAAGAATTAGGTATGTCATTAGGAGATTTAACCAAAGGGGCAGTTGCTGCGGCGGAAAGAACATCTGCGGCAACAGCGTTAATGGCTAACGGTTTAAAATTAGACGAAAAACAAACAGAATTTATTACCAACCTTGCAAGAATGAAGGATGGGGTAATGAGTATAGATGTATCTTCAATATCAAAAGAATTTGGTGGAGCAACATCAGTTGCGTTAGATCAGTTAACAAATGAACAAGTTAAAATATTAAACGATAACCAAAAGAAGTTAGAAGGAATGAGTATTGAGGAAGTTGCAAGAGACCAATTTACCGAAACTCAAAATTTGGTTTTAAAGACAAATGAAATACTAACAATATTAAAAGTTCAATTTGCTAAAAGTATAGGTAGACCAGCGGGAGAAAGTGCGGATGTTCTTATAAAAGAAGCTAACAAGTACCTACAAGGTGCAACTAAAGGTGAAAAAGGAAATAAGGCGGGAGAATTAATTTCAACACTTCAAACTAAAGAAGGATTGGCTGGGATTGTAAAATCGAGTGCGGAGAGTAAAAAACAAGAAGCATTAAAAGTCGATAACAAAACAAAAGAAACACCAAAAGAAGATAAGTCCACTAATACCGATAAACCAATGACCGCGGCAGAATATAAACAGATTGAGGATAGTAAAAAATATGATAAGAATCAACAAATTATAATCAATAACGAATTACAACCTTTGAACCCGAACGACTATCTATCTCTCAAAATTTAATATTTCATATAAACCTCTATTTATTAGAAAAGCGATATAATGCCAAGTTACTTAGATTTTGATTCTACAAAAAGATTTAGAGATTACATCTTAAGTAAAACGTTGAATAAACCTAACGGTCCTCAAACGTTTACTCAAAATTCGTATACTATACAAACTCTAAGTGAAATGGCGAACTTAGATTTACCTGAAGTTGATAACAATAGACCAACAGACCTATTACAGACTCAAAATACGAACATATTTAAACCGTTGGAGTACTTTGTTACCGAAACGTTAGACACCCTTCCAAGACGAGCAAATTTACAATTATACCCATACTTTAACTCAGGTAACTATAACTTTATTAGTATTATGTCTACGGACAATTATGATACTGAATCAGAGTTAATGAAGTTTGCTGCGTTGAATATGAGACGGAACCAAAACGGTCCAGTTTTCTCAAGAATTAATAGAAACATTGAGGCGGCAACAAACGGTAGATTAAGAATTTTAGATGCTTTAAATGGTAATACAGCAACTGCAATTAATTTAATTACAGGTAGAGAACAGTTAGTTGAATATAATAATAAGATTACGGTTGCTAAAACCCTTCCAGGTAAAGCAATCGATTTTTTACAAACAGTTGCGGGGGTTGAATTTCCTTGGTCTGAAATACCAGGAGATTATTTAAGTAATCCAAGAAACCCAATTAATGTTAGACCACAAGCTAAAACTGAATTAGGTAAAGTCTATCAAGACATTACTGGAGCTTTAGGTTCATTAATAGGAATACAAAGAAGACCAAAATTAGATAGAAAACCATCAGATTTGATGATTGAATATTTGGGAGAAGGTCAAAAGAATGCATTATATGATAATTTATCATATTCAAAATATGCACCTAACTACACAACAACCGCAAGATCACAAAATTCATCAAAAATATTCAATTTTGTTGATACCGTTGCTCAAGGTATTAAAAACATATTAGGTGTTGAAGCACCAAGAGGTACCGCTTACATTGGTGATGATAGAGGAAACGATGTCAAATATGCAATGGGAGATTTTAACGACAGACAAGTTAGAAGTAGTTATTATTTGGGTTTAATGTTTGACCCAGTACAAGCCGAATTATTTCAGAGAGATAAAAACATATCACAAGGAGGCACAATTACAGGTAATTTAACTTGGATTGGTAAAAATTCTAGAAACAAAATTGGTGCCAATAATAAAGAATGGGATAGTGAACAATCAACCTATTCAAATTCTCTATCTACTAATTATGAATTTAGAGAAGATTCCATTTTAGGTTATACTCAAGAAATTTTAGATACATTACCGGTAAACGGAGCGTCATCAAGATCTCACGTTGCAAACGTGATTGACCAAACAAGTCGATTCTTTAAAGAGGGTGATGTTATGATGTCAAGAGGTTCTGCGGTAAAATATATTAAGAATAATTCTGGTGAAGAAAGTGGAATTGAATTTTGTAGAGTTTGGACAAAAGATAGGTCATATATGAATTACTCGGATACTATGAAAAGAACGGGTAATATCAGAAAATATGATGATAGTGTAATGTCTACACCTTGGAATTTAAACATAGCGCCAATGTCAAATGGTAAAAAATCATTTGACCAATCTACAAATATTTCTGACAAATATCCATTTGGACCCGATGCTGAAGGTAAGTCGTTTTATGCTAAGAAATATATGTTTTCAATTGAAAACTTAGCTTGGAAATCTTCAACATTACCTGGATTTACAGTTTTAGATTTACCATATTGTGAAAGAGGTCCAAATGGTGGTCGTGTTATGTGGTTTCCACCATATGATTTAAAAGTATCAGAACAAAATAGTGCTAAATGGGAAGAAAATAGTTTCCTAGGAAGACCCGAACCAATTTACACCTACCAAAATACGTCAAGAAGTGGTCAAATATCATTTAAAGTTGTTGTTGATCACCCAAGTGTATTAAATCTATTAGTTAGAGAACATTTTGAAGGAATGTCAGATGAAGATTCTGACAACTACATTAATGCATTTTTTGCTGGTTGCGAAGAAATTGATTTTTATGATTTAATTAAAAGGTATACGACGATTACCGCTGATGATGCTAAAAAAATTAAAGAATATCTTGAAGGAGGATCTGACCCTGAAACAATTAAAAAATATAGAGTTGAGTCCGACTCAATCCCAACCAACAAACCAGATGTTCAACCAACCAAAAATGAAGGTGTTAAATTAACAACTTCATTATTATTTGCGAATGATAGACCAAGCGGATCTGGTGAATATATTTCATCGTTAGACTATACTGGACTATACGGCGAATCAATAGGACAATCGGGTAATGCTTATAATATAAAAGCAAAGGCTGAATTAGAGGAAACTTTAAATACATTATTACCTTTAGCATTTAGTGGGACAAATCAAGCCGCAGACAACGCAAGAAAAGATATAAAAACATTAATTGGAACTCCAGATGGTAAAATAGACCCTTCACTTCACGCGGCAAAAATTACGGAACAAAAAGATTTATTACAAAAACAAATAGATAAAGGTGTTACAAATTATAATGAATATAAAACAAAAATTGCAACACTAAAAGAAGATATAACAAAGGGTAATGTACAAGAAATTACTATTACGGCTTTATCATCTTGTTCTGCGGTTGCCGATGATACGTATAATTATAAATTATCAATAAGAAGAAGTCATAGTATTTTTAAAGATATTGTTAGAGAACTAGGTGGGGATATTAGTAAAGCTAATTGGATAAACATACCAAAAGGTTCTGCAACAACCGCAACTAAATTAGAAAGAGTTGTATCATTTAAAGATTTAGGGTTTGCGGATAAAGAAGGTAATTTAATATTCAAAGCAACCAACGCAGGTGAAAAGGTTGCAAATGAGGAAAGTAAAAGTTGTAGCGACGCGGAATTCAATACAAAATCATTAAAGGTTAATAGTGCAATTGCCTTTGGTTGTAGACAATCAAAAGTGGAATTTAATTATACGAAGGCGGTTAAACCACAGGAACCTCAAAATCCAAAACCTGACGTTATTCCACCAAGAACTAGATTAGTTCCAGATGGAGAAGAGAAAGTACCTTCAGGTAGAAAAAAACCACAAATAGACCCAATGAAGAGAATAATAATGAAGACATTGTCTGAATGTTATTATTTTAAAATATTAGAAGAAAAAGACCCACTTGTTTTTAGTTCATTAAAAGAAAAATTAAAATATTTCCACCCAGGATTTCACTCGATGACACCTGAAGGATTAAACGCACGTTTAACATTTTTACAACAATGTCTTAGACCTGGAGATACCATACCAATTAAGGGTATATCCGACGCTTTAGATTTAAACGCGAGGAACACAACATTTGGACCACCACCAATTTGTGTACTAAGAGTTGGTGATTTTTATCACTCTAAAATTATAATTAGAGATATTAGTATCACATTTGAAGATAGTACCTGGGATTTAAATCCTGAAGGTATTGGTGTACAACCAATGTTGGCTAACGTATCGTTACAAGTTAACTTTATTGGAGGTCAAGGTTTAGCAAAACCTGTTGAAAGATTACAAAACGCATTATCATCTAACTTCTATGCTAATACAGAAATGTATGATGAGAGATCCACAATTACCGCTGGTAGTATAGGCGGAAAAACAACTAAAGATTTTACTAAATGGTTCTTAGAAGGTTTACAAAAATCAGAAGAACCTGCTGTGGATTCAAGTAATAGCACCGAAGGTGTAATACCAGTAAAAGGAATTTACATAGGAAAAGGTACAACAACATTAGCTTATGACGATGTAGTTAACGGTGTTTTTGATAAAACAAAAGTTTATTTTGAATCATTTGAACCCGCGTATAATATTTTAAATAAAGAATTTGGACCACTAGTTATGAAATTAATACTAAGTTCAGATTATAGAAAAATAAAAGATTACGATGTATTCACATCAACATCCTTAACCCCAGGAACAACAATTGAAATGATTGGTAAGTATCCTGACGGTACTCCATACTCAAGATTTGTTGCTTTATTTAAAAAGAGACTTACTGATTTTTTAAAAACTGAAGATTTATGTATAGTGTTTGGTTTTGATAAAGTATTAACCGCTCCTAAATTAATAAAAGCTAACGAATTATTAAGACCCTATGTTACTAAATTAATTGAAGATAAAATCGGTTCATTGTCTGAAAATGACCAAGTAAAGAAACTTGACGAAAGAAGAAATCAATTAATCATTGCATTAGATAAAGTTAATTTCTTGGTAAAATATGGACACGATGCACAATTAGATTCTACGAGTGATAAAGTATTGAAAGCTACATTGTCTGGATACACCTCTAATTTAATTTATGATGAATATAAAACGTGTATTGATTATATAAAAGATAATACAAGTAAATTTTATGAAAAGTTAGATAATACAATAGATTATAATAATCCAGTAATAACATCTGAAATTTTAGGTTCCTTATTATCGGTATTGTTAAGTTTAGGTGGTGCATATGGTAAAGACACACTAATGAAAGTATTTGATGTGGATAAAACCATATTTGATGAAAATACTGTTGAAAAATTAAATAAAAAAATAACCTCCTTTATTGAGGCACCAAAAGATATTGAATTTAAATTTAAAAAGATAAAAGAAAGAAAAAATAGTAATCCAATTTCTTTTAATGTTATACCTGCCGTTTTACCTGCAACAGATGAAATAACTGACTCTGCGGTGAAAGAACAAGTCACTAATTTAAATTTAACAAAGGTTAACACTATAAGTGGTAAATTAAATTATTATAGAAATGGCGCGTAATTATTTTAATAGGTATGAACTTTTTATTGAAGATGGTAACTTTAGAATAGTGCCAGGTATTGAACTCCAAATAAAGGGTTCAGACAAATACCACCAATATAAAAACGGAAAAGATAGATTAGATAAGTTATCACAAGAGTTTTACGGAACGCCAATTTTTGGATGGTTAATTATGACCGCCAACACTTTAGCGGGAACAAATGAATTCGAAATCCCCGATAACTTTATTCTTAGAATTCCTTTTCCTTTGGTTCCCTCTTTACAAGATTATAAAAGAGGTGTAGAATTGTATAATTTATATTATGGGGAACAATGATTTATCGAATAGTGAGAAAATATTAGTTAAGGTCGATCAGAATAATCTGATGTATATCGACCCTAATAGCGTTGTGGTTAATGGTGAAATCGAACCAAGGGGAATCAAACAGGAAAACTTGGTTATGTTTGTTAATCTTGAGGCTGACATCGTACCAAGGTCCACACTTATTTCAAACGACGACAAAAACACTTTAAAAAATATTGCAAAGGGAACTCTTAACTTTTTAAGTAGTGCAACAGGTGATAGAGATTATACAACAGAATGGACCGATTCTTATTTTGAAAGTACACCTAAAAAAACAACAAATGGTGCAGATGGTAAACCAATAGACCAACAGTATTATCAAAGTGATGAAACTGGACAATCTTTTGGTATTGATAATATTAGTATACTAGTAAAGGGAGCAAATTTTATACCTCAAATTAATATTAACTTTATTGATGTTAGAGGTAAGACTCTTTTCGAATCTCCTGAGAATTCACCATATCAAGCTTTCTTTCATTTACCGTGGCCAATATTTTATTTAACGGTTAAAGGATTTTATGGTAAAGCAATTAGATACAGATTACACTTAGTAAAATTCAATTCAAGATATAATGAACAAAATGGTAATTTTGAAATTGCCACATCGTTTGTTGGGTCATCATTTGCGTTTATGAACGACATCCCATTAAAGGGGGTTCTGAATGCTCCGTATATGTTTCTTAAGGAATCAACAAAACCAGTGGAGTTTAATACAAACACTGGTAAATCAACTCAGAAAGTTTTTAAATCATCAAAAGGATATGCCATTCTTAATTCCGTTTACTCGGAAATGAAAAGAAAAAAATTAATACCACAAGACTTTCCAGTTAAAACTGTTAGAGAAATCGGCGCGATTGCAGAAACTTTAGATAAGATATTAGAACAAACAATATTCAATGATGTAATTGATATGAAAGTTTTGGCTGGTTTACAAGATTATGATAAAGTTTTAACAAGTTTTGAATCAGAAATTAAAAATTGGGCATCCGCTCATTTAAATAAAACTTCATACGAAGATACAATTACGGGAAAAGATTCTAATGGTGATAACACTTATATTAGATATTATAGTCTTAGTGATAAGGATAAATCTGATAGTAAAAATATAGAAGGTAAAGAAAATTATAAAACTTTAGAGGGACTATTAAATCTATATAATGAAAAATTAAAAACTAGTGCCGATTATAACAATAGTCTACAGAAAAAATCAGACAAATCAATTAATGTTAATATATCATTTTTATCAAAAAATATAAGTAACGCGGGTAACTATTACAAGAAAAACGAAAGAGGCGAATATGTTGTTGCGATTGACAAGTTAGTTCAAGACTTTGGAGAAGTTAGGGGTACGTTTTTTGAACAAAAAGTAAAAATAGAGAAAGAGGTAGAGAGAAAAATGAACGAGGTGGTTAAAGATCCAAAACTTGGAATTGGATTTGAACCAACTGTTAGAAATTTATTTGCGGTTTTATTAGCTAACGCCGAAGTGTATGTTAGGTTAATGAAAGAAGTACACGAAGATGCATTCAAGGTTGCAAACGATAGGAAGAATAAATTAAAAAGTTTTTCTGATGAAAGTATTGGAGAAACAATTTATCCTTGGCCCGAAATTAAAAGAACATTACCAACAGATAAGAAAAAAGTTATTGCTTATCCAGGAGAACCTGAACTTAGAGAAAAGTTACAATCGGGAGACCCATTATTGTGGCCCGAAGTTGCATTTATTGAAGAATATATTGCAGTTTCAACAAATAAGGGTGACCCTAACTCGGAAAAAGAAGATGGAGTAAACAATATTAACTACATATTTGAAAGTGATTTAGACGATTCTAAAGTTAATCAAGTAAGTTCATTATTTGAAGTCTCAAATAGTATTCCATATAGTGATAGAAGTTTAGTTTCTTTTCTATATGAGTTACACGAAAGAGCTAAAATTATGACATTTGTTGATTCATTCAGTGCAACAACAATTAAAGAATTAGTTAACATTGAGTATGAAACAATTAACGAAATTATAAGTGAGGAACCCGACCTTATTGATATTTTAAATACGTCAATTAAAACGCCTGA
>Ga0181358_1000258_pt1 | contig 23941 bp, 32 predicted proteins | sample Fa13VDMM110SD_FD_130096 | JGI IMG/M metagenome (GOLD analysis project Ga0181358, IMG submission 130096) | Freshwater viral communities from Lake Michigan, USA - Fa13.VD.MM110.S.D | ecosystem: Environmental > Aquatic > Freshwater > Lake | place: USA: Michigan | collected 2013-09-24 | reverse complement strand
CAGGCTCAGGCGCAGCAAGCGGGGCGCTAGGCGCCGCGGGGGCGCCGGCGGGCGGGATCATGGTGTAGCTGGACCCGCCGGGGCCACCCGAAATTTCCATAGGGCCATTTGGACCCATCAAAACACGCGGACGCGCGGTGCTTTCAGAACCCGGTACTACTGTAGCTTCGCCGGTGCCGTACCGCGGCATAGAAAGAACGCGCTGCTGCCCATCCTCGCCGGTTTGGTTGACAAAATGGCGGGCCAATGCGCGGTCGGCGGTAAGCAAAATGCGCTGTACCCCGTCGGGGGTGTATTCCCTAGGTAGCGCCGCGTCCCATTGCGGCACGGCGCGAACCGCCGCCGCGCGAATGGCAGCGTAGTTGTCCGGCGTCGCGTTAGAAAACATATCCCGAAAGAGAGCCGTGTTTTTCACGGCCATTTCAACCCCTGCTACCGCCGCCTGCCGATCCGACGCGGCGCCAGCGCGAGCGGAAGCCTGACCCGCCCGTTCATCCGCCCGCGCCCGCATCAGGGCTTGGAACGTCGCCGCGCCCGTCGTCGGGGCGACCCTTAGCAGTTCGTTCGCGCCGCCTGGCGCAAACGGATCAAAGCCGGGGCGGGAGAACAATTCGCGCATCGCGTCGCGCTCGCCTTCGGCGGCTTGTAACTGCTGCGTTCGCATACGGTTGACGCGCGACGCTTCTTCCCGCCCGCCCAACTGCGACAGGGTGTTGGCGGCGCCCATAATGTCCGGCATTTGGAACGGGCGGATTTGATTTGCGATAGCGTAATCAGCCATGACCTGTCCCCTTACCTGTTACCGCGCTGGTAATAGCCAGCCATGGCGTTATACACAGGCGCTTGAAGATACAGGTTCGCCCCGGTGCTTAGCCCGCTGTTCAGCGCGTTAGCCATGCCTGTATAGCCCGACGCCCGCGCCGCGCCGCCGGCCATCTGCGCGTTAGCAACTCCCTGGCCCATACCCATGTAAGTGCTGCCCATGCCCGCACCGGTCTGCTGCGCGGCGCTAGACAGCGCGTTCGTGCTGGTCTGCCCGGCGCCCATAAGGCTTTGCAGGGGGTTAAGCTGGTTGGACCTGTTCGTTTGATAGCGATTAAAGGCGTTCATGTATTCGCCGGACGCCGTGTCCTGGCCGAACCTCGTAATACCTTTCATCGTAGCCCCGGACAAAAGGCCGCCGCGCGCCGCGGCTGAGCGTTCAAGCGCCTTCATGCCTTCGCTCAAGCGAAACCCGTAGCCAGGGTCCGCTTGAAAATCGCCCATACCAAAGTCGCGGGCGTACTTGCCGAAATCGGGCGCCGTTCGATCCTCGCCAATCCCCAGCAACGCCATCATACGGTTTTGCGCGGTAAGCCCTGACTGCCTAAACGGCTCTTGCAGTTCAATTTGCCGCTCGAACATGCGCTCTTGCGCGTCAATAGATTGGCCCGCAGCTTCGCGGGTCGCGGCGGCGGCGTTACTGGCAGCGCGCGACTGCGCTTTAGACGCTTGATTGGAAGCGTACATGCTGCCGGCGGTGCCGGCCAGCGCAGCGCCGCCCAAAACCAGCGCGGCGGTGGTCCCTATTGCCATGACGCAATCCCTTTCGCAAACGTGCGTTCCAGGGGTTTGTACCCCGCCCGCTCGTAAAACCTGCTTGTCTTTTCTACCCTATCGTCAGCAAGCGCAATCATTAAAACAAGCGCCGCGCCTTTGTCCTTCGCCCATTCCTCAAGCGTCTTGTGCATGGCTTGGCCCGCGCCGCTACCCCTAGCGCCCGGCGTCAGCCACCACCACAATTCTTGAACAATGGTGTGTTGCGGGCTGAAAAACAGGGGGTAGCTAAGCGCACCGCAAATACCCACGATCTGGCCGTTTATCTCTGCCAGCCACATTGCCACGCCAGAATTGTCCATCGCGCCAATCAAAAAATCCGCCACGCTGTTAGCTTCGGCGGGTATGAACTGGCTGATAGGCGCCGCCGCAATAAACTCGACGGCTAACTCAGTGTAGCGGCCAAGGTCAGCGTATTCAGGGCGGCGAACGGTCAGGGTCATTGCGTCACTTCTCTCCCGTTTGCCCGAATGTTGATGGCCGTAGCCGTGCCAGCAATAGTAGAGATAAACCCGCCAGGTGACAAGGTTTGGCCTACAATCTCAGGGAATGTGTACGTCTCCCCGGCCTGTAGGGTCTTGGTCTTGACGATCAAGTTGTCGTTGCCCGCCGACCCCGCCACCGTCACCAGATTGACGCTGAGTGTGGCTGCGGCGGCGCTGTAGTTGGTCGCGGTAAACTTATCAATGATCGTGGTAACGCCGGTCGCCGTGTATTGCGTGGTTTGCGCGTTTTCGGCGGTTTTGGCGGGGATCAGAACCTTAACGGTCACGGCCATTGTCATCAATCCTTTTCTGCAAGAAGGTAAGTAGCACTTGGACAAACACCGCGGCGCCAATGCGCCCGGCCACGGCCCCCGCGCCGGCGATAACCAGGGGACTATGAAAACCTAGGGCGTCCGCCAATCCACCCGCCCCGAACCCGCACACAAGCGCGCCCGGCGTTTCTAGTAACATCATCTTCCAAGAAATCTTGCGCCGCTCTTGGCTTAGCTCGCGCGCAAGAGTGCCCACCCACGCGCCGGCGGCGGCGATAGCCATTGTCACGGCGAGGTCATCCAGCTTCATCGAAACGGCCAAAAAGGTAGGAATTTCACGGCCAGCGCAGCCACCGCCCCCGAAATACCCGCCGCGGTCGCCAAAACGTACCACCCGCCCTTAGTCTGGTCCAATACCGTGCGAACGGCCTGTAATGTGCTGGCCATATCTTCGACTTGTTGGCTCAGGTGATCCACCTTGGCTTCCAGCTTGCCAAAATCGCGGGGGTCAATCGGTGCCATGGTCTTAGATCAACTCAAGGACGAGACTGTCGAGGTTTAAAACCTGCCCGGTATTGGCGTTCGTGAAGATCAGCCGCATGGTTTGCGCTACAGAACTATCAACCGTAAGCGTATTGTTGTGCGCGCCTAGCGGAGCGCCCGAAACTAAGCCGCCGCCTACACCCCCCACGGTGCCCGCAGTATAAGCCGTGAATTGCGAAAGACTTTCTTGCGCGCCGGTCGTTCCACCATACGGGCCAAGGTCTGCTGTGAAGATCCAAGAGCCCGTTAAAGCGCTCGCGGTAATTGAAAGCGACGCATTGAAAAGCACCTGCGTACCATAGTCAGAATAAGCAGTTAAGGTGCGCGGCGCTCCGGTGTTGTTGATATATGTGCCCGATGCCGTCAGCCTAACGCGCCGATTTGTCTGCATGATATAGCCAGGAATGGCATAAGACCAGACTGTAGTGGGGGCGGTTGTGCCTGTGACCTGCACCTGTGACGCCACACGCGAAAGCGCATCAAGCGCGCCGAAAGGAAGGCCCGCGTAGGTGTATCCCGTCACCGCCGGATGCGTCGGAATTAACTCGCCGCTGTCGCCTTCTTGCAGGCTCTTGATGAAAAATCCACGCCCACGCGCCGCCAAACTCCATGGCGCCCATGTGGGATCAAAGTAGAACCCGCCGCGATAAGCAAAATCATCAAAGCCGATGCAGGTTGGGAAGTAAGTCCTGACCGGGGATGCACCAGTCGGGACGCGCACGGCAAAGGCATTACCTACCGTGGCGCTAGACCCATAGAGGAATACCTTTCCGATACGGATGTTGTCGCACATGCGGAACGTTATGCAGTCATTGGTTGCGCCATCGGGGCGCGCAATTTCAAGCAAAGCAAGCTCAAGCCGCGCAACGTCTAGGCCCGGCGCGTTGCCATCATAAGTCGGGTTGCCGACATCCACGCCCCTGAAATTCGTGACGCCGAAGGTTGGGTCATAGCCGCGAATACGCGCGACACGGCCCGCGCCTGCTGACGTATAGCAAAGCGGGGTATTTTCATGCGCGCGGAACTGAATGTAACTAAGCCTGACCCGCCGCACATGAACGTCCAGCACACCACCGATTGAGTGAGTATCGAGAACGCCAACATTAGCGATATCCGCACCGTCAAACTGTATGCCTTCAATGCTGTTGACCATCGGGCCATTGACCGAGAGCATAGTGCCGCCAGCCGCGCCCGCCCAAATCAACAACGAAGGCGCAGGAAAACCAGGTGAAATCTCCTGGTTGCTTGACCCATAAACGCCATCGCCAACGATGCGTAGATTTTGCTTTGTGGAAATAGCCGAAACAGAACCGTCGCCAATCTGCAAGGTGCTGGTTATTTTGCAACGATTGGCGCCAAACATAAGCGTTCCGCCATTTGGTAAAGAATTGATGGCGGCTTGGAGTGCCGCGGTATCATCTGCAATACCGTCTCCAACCACGCCAAAGTCTTTGATGCTTACAATATCGCGCATCTTAGCTTGTGCGGTGCGGGCGACGGCGCCGGCCCCCGCCGCGATAAACCCGACGCGGGATGCGCCGGCAGAAACGGAGTAATACGCTTTGATTGATGCGTCTATTGTCGCCTGAAGCCCGCTCAAAGACGTAATGTTGTCAACCGTCCAAATTTCAACGTCCGCCGCGGTGGTCAGTTTGAACTTATACAGCGGAGACCCTAGCCACACCTCTGCTTCGCCGCGCGAATTTAGTATGATAGGGTTGGTATTGAACGCCGTCTCAGCGGCGCTTGTGTACGTCGCCAGGGGTGTTGTCGTGCCCGCGGCATAGGAAAATAGTTTGCCTCCTACCAAGGGGACGCCGGCGGCGTCAAAAAATTGTAGTTTTGGCGGGGGGCTAAGGACGGCCATTAAACGCGCTCCTGCATCTACCTAGGGATAAATGTCATTGTAGGGGCTACGGTGTACGTCACCCGCAAAAAGTCATACGCAGATAAAGGAAATACACCAGAAACCGCCCCGACACCATAGAAAGTTGCGTTATCGCGCGAAAAAGCAATATCCGTCACCATGCCACCGGAAACAATCATGTCACCTGGGCGGCCGGACGTGTTCTGATATGTGTAAGGCGACGCGCCGGGGGTTACGCCGGCAGGGAGCAAAAACCGGCCTGGCACGTCCAGAAACGCCGGCGGGTCCAACGTGTCAAACGCAACCGGCGCCGCCTGCGCGGCGGGCGGTGCAAGCTGCGCGGCTGCGTCAAACAGCGCGTCAACGGCTGCGGGCGCAGCGGAGGGTGTTACGTCAGTGTAGGCTTGAAGCGCAGCCTGAAGCGATGCTTCATCAGCCCCCGGCGGTCCAAGCTGCCCGTCTTGCAGCGATGTTGAGTTGCTGCCGCTGCCGGTGAGTGTGAACAGGTTCAACAAGAACCTGTACCATTCGCGCGACATCAGCCCCGTGCGGTCGTCAATAAGCGGGACGCGGGGCGGCGGGATATTGGTAATGTTTGGCGGGCTAGGCACGGGTGGGGCTCGCAAGCAATTCAGCAGCGGTAATGAAAATCCTGACAGGATCGGTGCCTGACACCTCATACACCCGGTCGCGTATTTTCATCGTCATACCCAACCGGCGCCAGATAGTACGATACCCATGCGCGCCGACGCGGCCCATAGACCGCCAATGCTCGTTGGACCATGTGTGCCCACCATCGTCGGACCATCGAAGCATGACCTGCGGGTCTTCTCCCTGACCGCTGTTCAGCCCTACGCCCGTCTCACATTCCAGTTGCAGCATGTGATGGGCCGTCCGAAACGTGTTGTCGGAACCGGTCGGCATAGCGCGCCAGGAACGCAACCACCGTTGCGCGGCGCCGTTGTCGGCGTACACGTTGATGTCAAACGCATACAGGTTGCCGTTTTCATAGTCACCAATGACAATCTCGTCGCCAAACGCCATCTGGCAGTTGCCGCGGTGCCGGGTAAATTCGCCGTCTACCCACCCCGCGCGCTCGTGCCAGGCTTGGGTTGCCACGTCATAAACCCAAGTCGCGTTGGCCGAAGGAAACACCAAGACGTAAAACGCATGGCCGTCTTGCTGATATGTGTAGCCTATGGCGTCCGATATGTTGCCGTACTGCTGTATCTGCCATTCAATCGCGTGAGTTGAAATGCGCGTCCCGGTGTAGCCGTTGGCGCGGTACACAATGCCGCGCCCGCGGGCGTCCGCCCCTAGCCAAAACAAACCGTTATCTAGCTTGGCGACCGAATACGCGGCGGCGCAGCCGATTTCGTTAAAAGCGCCCTGCACTCGGGTAAGCGGGAAATCGGCGTCGCCGGAATCGTACCAAACCTCGACGGAATTGGTGCCGTACACCCACACCTCTCGGTGATCCACGATAATAGCCACCACGCCATCCGGCGACCCTTCGGCGCTGGCAAAATCGAGCGGGTCAACCGACGTACCGTCTAGCAGGCTTGTAACCCATATCTTTTGACTGTTGGGCTCGTTGAACACGAAATAGCCGTCCAGAAACCCAACGGTCCCCGCGCCGGGGAAATCAGGGTCGGTTATCACCGCAAATACGCCGGTGCTGGCGTTGTAGATGTAGCTTGGGCCAGCGGCGGCGACAAAAAGCTGCGTCCCGTTGTCGGACATGGAAACGGGGCCTGAGCCCGCAATTGTCCCTAATAGGGTAGCCGACCACGACGTATCCACGCGGTATAGCGCGGTTCCGGAAACCACATACCCATACGCGCCAAACTGCCACACGCCGCGGATAGGCCCTGTACCTACGGTCGCCAACAAGCGAAGGCCAGGCGCACGGCTCAAGAACGCGGGTTCGTTGCCGCCTTCCGGTACGACCTCGGGGAACAAGTTTACCATGCGGCTGTCGGCAGCGTTGACGCTCCGAGCCACATACGTCCCGCCGAGTATCGGCGTCTTCATCAGTAATTCCCGGCGAAAATGTTGTACCGCTGACGAGTGCCGACAATGCTATACGGCAGCGCCATAACGTCGCCGGGGTTGTTCACACGCTTAAGGTTGCGTTTCGAGGTCATGGCGATGCGCTGCACCTGGGGCGAAGGTTCTACCCCAAACTCAGGCGCCATTTCACACGCTAGGTTGTAGCGGAAGCAGCGCAGGTAGCCGGGCGGAAAAGCTAAGGTCGTCGCCAGATTGACCGGCTGCGTCAATTCTTCGATGGACACGAAATGAAACTCGATAGACCGAAGCGGGACCGGATAGACGTACATTTCAATGTCTGGGTACGTCATGTTCACCCACATGACTTGCGGATAGGAACTGGTGACGGTTTTGACCGCAATCCCGTTATACTGCTGCTGGTTGATAATCTTGACGCCGTATGAAATGCCGGACGAAGGGTCGCGGAAAAATGTGCTGTCGTCCAGCGCAATAGGTCGCGCGCCGACAAAGTTTCCGGTGGGGCCTAGGGTGCGGGAAATAACGCCCGGCGGCCAAGTGAAAATTTGATCCTGGGTAGAAAATACCGCCAGCCGTTCAGTGTTCCAGCTATCAATCATCTGATTGAGCGCGGTAAGCGCGTCTTGCGATGTCGCCGCGGACGGCGTTTCGCCTTCAGCCAGCACTCCTAACAGGCGCAAAGACCCGTTTATGATGTCGCCAGCCGAAGCCATGGGTTAAGCCTCCTGCGCGGGTAGGCGGCGCCGGCGCGAGCCGTGGGCAGCCGCAAGCCGGTTGCTCGCGGCGTCCGGGGCTTCTTCAGCCAAGGCTTCGTCGGCGGGGGTTTTTTCAGCCGCCGCGCGGGACCAGCCGTTACGTGCGTCGTAATCGGCCTCCATATCTGAGGTGGCGACCTTTTGGCCAAAAACAGGGTGTGTCATGTAAATGACGGCCATGGGTATTCCTTCCAGAAAGAAAGATAGGCCCCCGCGCAAGGCGGGGGCCTGGTAGTCACATCACGCGGTACAGCGTCCAAGCGCCGGCCGCGGACTTGCGCGCCACAAGAAGCGCGCCGGTTGTTACCGGGATCGTCATGGTAAGCGACCCTGAAACCGTCCAGCCGGTGCCCGCCGCAATAATGGCTGTACCGGAAGACGTACCCAGGTTCACAACGCGAAATTCAATCGACGTACCTACGCGCTCCATATTGGCGAAGGCCAACTCAAGGTCCGTCACCGAAGGGAGCGTGTAGGTTTGAGCGGCGGTAATACCGCTATTCGCCAAGATAAGCCCGTTGACAATTTGCGCGGGCGTCAGCGTGGCGGTAGCCGTAACCGAAATCGGCAAGTCAATCGGCGTCATGTTTGGTTCGGAGGCGTTGCCAGTACCGATCTGATACCCGCCTGAACCGTTAGCGATAGGCATGTCAATGTTTCCTTTCGGTTAGAGGATCAGCCCCAAAGCCTTGTGGCCATCTGGGGACGGATAACGCCGTAGCCGTACAGCACGTCAATACGGCATGGCAGGCGGTCGTTGTTGATGTCGTACTGGCGCACAACGCGCATAGAGATACCGTTGTGAACCTGGCGGGACGCCATATCTACGCCCTGCGGCAACAGCAAGTCGGCCGTAGCCATCGTAATCGCGTCCTTGTGATAAACCAAGTTTTGCGGAAACACGGTGGACGCCGCGCCCAGGAACGTGACAACCGCGCTGGACTGCGGGAAGCTGTCCACCGTGGCCAGGGCGTTGACAGGCGTGTACATGGCCGGGCTGATAGAGACGTTCGTGTACGCGCCGCCGGCGGCCGTGTTGGTGGCCAGCACCACAAACTGCTGAAGCGAGCCGGTAGATTGACGGGTCTGCGGGTTGACCGCGAACACGCCGTTTACCGTGAACACGTCACCAGCCGCGATTACCTGCGTACCCGTGCCCGTGATGTTGATGGTGGCCTGGCCCTGGGTGGCAACAGTCGTAGTGACCGTGTGCGCGCCGGTGCGAGAGCCGGTAGTGAACTGCTGGATGGACTGCGACATATTGATTTCGTCGAAGCCCAACACGCCTTCACCCATCATGCCGTTTTTGAACTGGCGAGAAATGGTGTTGACGGGGTTGAAAAGACCCTTCAAACCTTCCACCAAGCCCGCGTTGGCCGCCGGGTTGACCGTGGCGTAGCGGTTCGGCATCATCGCCGCGAACTCGTTCAATTTCTGCTGCGCTTGCAGAAGCACAAGCGAAGTAGCGGGCGTCGTGCCGGGGGTGCCCACCGAATTGAAGATACCGCGGTAAGCGTTCGCCACGTCCGCATCAATAGACGCGGCAAGCTGCGAAATTCGCGGCTTGAGAACGCGGTCAGCGAAATCATCCATCTGCATAGTCAATTCGGCAGAGGTGAAATTAACGCCAATATGCTTCTGCGAATCAACGCGGAGCGTCGTAAATTGCTCGTTGTCGTCCTGCACTTGCAGCGCAGCGCCGTCCGTGACCAGTGCGCGGTCAGGCAAGCGAATACGCAGCGTGGAGCCAATCTTGGCGCCTTCGGCGGCAAAACTGTCATCATACTGGCGGTTGATGTTGCGTGTGATAACCAGGTTGTTCTCAAGAATTTCGAGAGCCTTCCGGGTAATCATGTCAATAGTGAGGAGTGAATTGGGCATCACTTATCTCCGAGGTTCAGAAATTGCGGGAAGCCTCCGCCTTCTTGATCTGTCGCAGCCGGTCAGCTTTGATCCACTCTTCCGTACTCATAGACTTGATAGAGCGCGGGTCCGTGGTGTCGTAAGTCGGCGCCGTGGTGGCGCGGGCGGTGACAGGGGCAATAGGGGCGGGGGCGGAGGTTGTCTTACGCGCCGGGGGATTGGCCGCCAGGGAGGCTTCAATCTTCCCAATTTCGCGGGCTTGCATCAATGGGCTTAGCCGGGAAATCCGCTCAGCTTCTTTCGGGTTGGACCCAAGATGGTAAATCAAGTCGGGGCCAATGTCGGAAGATTGAATGGTTTGCGCCATCACGTCCGTAACGGGGAGCGTCGGGTTGTATGCGACTTGTTCAAAGTCAACATATTTGCCTCGGGCTTCGTCTTCACGATCGCGGTAGGTGTCCATCATAGCCGTATGGGCGGCTTCGGCCTCTCGCTGCGCGATTAAGGCTGCGGCTTTCCGTTCGGCCAAGGCTTCGGCGTAAGCGGGGGCGTTGTCAAAATCCGCGGCGCCCAGCGGCGCAGCCGGTATTGCCGGCGCGGCGAGGGGCCTCTGTTTCTGATCGCGTTCCCATTGACGTTGCGCCCGCGCCAAGCGTTTGCTTATGGCCGCGTCCAATTCCTCCTGGGTGAAGGTTTTTGGCGCGTCCGTAGGCGGGGCTTCCGGCGTAGAAACGTCGAGAGCAAGCGCCGCCGTGGCGGCCTGTTCCGGCGCGGGTGTTTCCGCTATCTCTTGTACTGCGTCAGACATTATAGTCCCTCACATTCCCTGGTGAACCGCGCCAGTACGGTTGCCTCCGGCAGCGTTCCGCCGGCGGAAAAGGTTACGCCTGCATTTGGGAAGCCATGCTTTGAAAAGCGGCAACCTTGGCGTTAAAAGCATTGCGTTCCTCGTCCAGCTTGGCGGCGACTTCGGCCAAAGATTGGTCTTTGATCGCCGCCTGGGCTTCGCGCAATAGTACCTCGCGTTCGCGGCTGGCTAATGCGGTCCCGCGCTCTAAAAAGGCTTGGTTAGCTTCGGCGACGGCGCGGGCGGACGTCGCGTCGCGTTCATCCAGCGCGGCGGCTTTAGCTTTCACTTTCCCTTCCGCCGCTTTGGCGTTTGCAAGCATTTCGGCCGCTTGGCTTTTGGCGGCCGCCAATTCCATCTCCGCGGCTTTGCGGTCCTTTTGTGCTTCCTCAACGGCGGTCAAAGCGCCTTGTCGCTTACGCAATTCGTCCCGCAACTCGGTCAGCCGCACCAATTCCAACGGTAACTTTTTGGTGTAGTATTCCACAGGATCAAAAGCGGGGGTTTCGTTAAGTACGCCGGGCATAGAAACCTCCTTATGCGTAATAGCTGACGTTGATGATAGCGCCAGCGGATTGCTGGATGAAGCGAATTTTTGTCAAATCGCCGTCGTACTGCAAAGTCACGCCGGACGCCAAAGGCATCCCTACCGTGGCTGTTGGGGCGGTAAGATCGTCGCGCCAACGGACCCCCGCGGTTTCAGCGGTAATAATGGCAATCGTAGGTTTGGCGGAAAGCCCGTTTGCGTCCGTCACAGGCACCGTAAGCGCGGTGGACGCGCTTAGCGAAGTGATCTGTTGATAGCCAAGGCAGGAAGTGATCGCCTTTAGGTTTATGGCCATGCTCAAAATCTCCTGTGTTCCGTAAAGGAACGCAATTTAACCAAGTAAATGTCGGTCGCCGGTGGCGAAGGCGGGGTGCTGATATACGCTAAAGCAGCAAAAATATCAGGCCCTACCTCGGTCGCGGCAAGCGAAGCCGATACTTTATACCCAATAAAAGCGTCGGACGCAAGAATATCCGAGCCTACCTCGGTCGCGGTTAAAGAGGCTGTAATCCCTACGGACGCGCCGCCAGACTGAAGGAGCGTTAATAGGGTCACAGCGAATTACCCCGCCTGAACGGGGGTCTTTTTCCGCAGATTCGCCAGAGTCAGATCGGTGCTAATGACGCTTTTCTCTATGTGAAGCACCGCTTCAAGATCACCCATGTTCTCGGCCTGCGTCTTGAAGTTTCTCAGGGCGGTAAGATGGTTTTCCGTCACGTGGATCATTTCAATCATATCCATGTCACACCTCACACAAACAGAAGGCAGCGATAACACTCTTGGAACGATGCTCGATTGATCCAAAGGAATTTCAAGCCATCCTTGGTTCTAAAAATCTCCATGCGGTTTCCAAGCACCGCAGTCGGATCAACATACGGAAATTGGCCACCATTCGCCAATCGGCCCGTCACCACATCTAAATAGTTAATCCGGCGAGTGGCGTCTTTGTGGTAGTAAAGCCGGTCCTGGCCATCGTAAGCCGCCATTGAGCCGGTGCTTAGGGTCTCCGTCTGCGGAAAGGTCGGCATAATATTTACGCGGTCAGTCGCAAGGTCAAAGCGGTCAAACCCGACTGTGTTACCGCCGCGTACTACAAAAATAAACCGCCCGCGCGTTGCCACATCAGTCGTTCCAAATGCCCAATTTGCTGACATCCCCACACCTTTGACGGGTTGCTCCAAAATGACATAGCCGGTCACGTTATTTGTCGGCGCAATGATAGAACCAAAAGTCAAAGTGTTTGCGGTATTGCTGGCGATGATTGTCTCAGCAGAAAAGCCCGTAGTGGTCAGGATGCGAAGCCGCTTGCCTGCCCAGATATTGACCGCCCAGGTTTTGGACGTGTCCTGAAGCGTGGTTGCCGAATGCGTACCTGTGGCAACGCCAAAATCAGCGGCGCCCATAGCGCCGGAAACCGCAATGGAATATCGTGAAACGCCATTTGTCGGGGTGGTGGAGACTGCCACAAAGGTCAGGGTTGTTGCGGTGTTGCTCGTGATACGAACCACCTGCCCTGTCGCCGCGCCATTGGAGCCGGTCGGTGCGGCTGTGTTCATGTAACAGGTGAACCCGGCCCACTGGTTTGTCGTCCAGTTCTTTGTCAGATCGGTAAGCGTGGTGGTGCTTTGCGCGCCTGTGATAGTGGTCGCAGCGGGCGTGCCGGCCATCACATATGTAAAGGTGGTGGCGCTCGGTACGCTGGCAATCGCCGCGCCTGTCACATTGAAATTTGCATCCGTCGCGCCGCGCTGCGTGACTAGATCGCCCACCCGGAATTGATGTGGTTGCGCCGTTGTGGTTGTGCCGGTTGTGCCCGTATTGGCCAGAGACGCAATCGCTACCGGATTATGCCCTGCCACAGTAGCGGCGGCATTGCGCGCAATACCAAAGTCTTGTTCCCGCCCGAAAGTTGGGGTGCCGCTTTCCAGATTGTGGATTAGAACGCCTGAACTACCACCAAGAAAAAGATAAGTCTTACTCGGGTCACCCTGGATTACATACACGCTCGTTGCGTTTGGGGTGATTGCCCACCCGCCGATTACAGTCAACGTCGTTGCGGTGTTGGACGCAATCGCGCGCACCTGCCCGGCACCTGTGCCGGACAAAATGCGAACCGCGTAATTCGCCCAGCGATTTGTCGCCCAGGCTTTGGTGCTATCAGTCAGGGTTGTGGACGCGCCCGCTGTGGCGGTGCCAGCATCAAAGCCAATGATCATATAGCGGCTAGTCGCGTCTGGCGCTGTGCCAGCCGTTGCCCAAGTCAGCGTCGTGCCGGTGTTGCTGGAGATTTGCCGGATTTGTCCCGCACCCGTGCCCGAGAAAATATGAACCCAATAGCCGGCCCATTGATTGGTTTTCCAAGCCACCACATCCACACCACGGGAGCCGTCAATAAGCGTTGTGGTGCTGCCCCCCGTCGCCACACCGCGCGCCCAGATTGAAGCGTTTTCTGTGGTGCGCTCCAGGCTCATGTCAGAAGCCGCGGCCGCAATCATATTCGTGTTGGCTTGAAGGATATACCAAGTATCCGTCAGGATGTCATACGATTGGAAGGCGTAAAACGGGGCGCTTGCCGTAGATGTGGCCAGCAACACCGCACCGCTTTGGACCCGAAACACGGAAGTCGCATCCGGCTGCACACCCCAAGCAGAGTCCACCGTCAGCACTTGCGATTCGATGCTGTACGCCGATTGAGTGCCCGCCGTTGCGCTGATGGCTGGCGAAAAGATTGCTGGATTGTTCCAGGGCTTGTTCACCTGAGTGACGTCGCCCAGCGTGGCGATAGTCGGGGTATTGGACAGGATGCGACGGACCTGACCGACACCAGAGTTGCCGCTAATGCGCAGCGAGTATCCGGCGTATTGATTGCCGATCCATGCCTTTAGGGTGTCGGTGATCGAAATAGCGCCCTGCGTATTGGAGACAGCCGTGGCGATGCCGCTATCGTGTACGACTGCTTCAGCAACCGCCGTGATGGTGCGCCGCTGACCAGCGCCCGTGCCTGACACAATCACCACGTCAAAGCCGCGCATTGAAGCGGAAAAAACCGCTGGAACAGTCAGGGTGCTTGCGCCAGCCGCGAGAACATTGCCTTCATATCCAAGCGCCCCTGCGAATTCCATAGATGAAACAGTCGTCAAGGCGACAGGAGGCGACGCAAGCTTTTGAAAATGATTGAACCAAGTATCGTAACGATAAAACTCCGTCGCGGAAATTAGATAGTAGATATATCGGCCATGCTCGGCCTGCAAAAAGTCAGGGTTATCCGCAAAACAGGTAGACGAAACGGCGGCTGAAGTGAACGGTGCAAACCGCAACATTTGCCATTGCGGCAAATTAACTTGCGGCTGAAGGTTATTTTCTTGCAAAGCGCTCATGATCACACCTCAACCGAATTTCAAAAAGGGGAGTATATTCATCGCGTAGCTTTGTTCCATAGGGCTGATGTACATTTCACGGTCCATACCCGCGATGGTTGGCAGGTTGGGCAGCGTGGTGATTGATCCGACTGCGCTGACTGTGCTGACTGTGCTGACTGTGCTGACTGTGCTGACTGTACCAAGCGTCAAGCCGCTCGCGATTGCATCCAACGTGACGCGCTGCCGCTGATTGGCGTCTACAATCGTGTTGCTCTCGAGGATGTTGGCAATATTGGCAAGGGATAGAAGGATCTGATTGACGCCCGCGGCATCAACCGGCAGCGGGATGTTTGGGCTGACATCCCCACCATCTACGCCGTCAGGTCCAAGCATCACCTTGACGCGCTGGACTTTGCCGCCCGGTATATTGTCAACCGCGATCTGTTCGCCAGAACCCGGCGTGTAGCCTACGAAATCAGACATGGTTCCTCGCCAATCAAGTTGCGTGGGTTATAGACGCCGAAGTAACCTGTACCGGGTCACTTATCGCTACTGTGGTCGTGTTGACAATCACATCTGAAGCCGAAATTCCGACCGTTAGCCCGGTGACAATATCTGTCCCGCCAGTGCCCGTCCGAATACGCGCGGCGGCCGCGGTGCCTGCGGCGGACGCCGTGGTGGTTTTTGGGAACCCGCTGAACGTCAAAACACCCCCTGACGTTGTGCCCGCGGGGTTGTTGAGCGCCACCGAAAACAGCACAGAAGCCATGCCGGCGGTGCCTACCTCCAAAACGCCTGTGGCGCCAATTTGCGTAACAACGGCGTCAAGACGGGCGTTTTTAACGGCGGTAGTGTAAACGACGGCCATCTAATCAAACCTTCCGTTCTACGCCAAAAACCGCAATTTATAGAGCGTGGTGTAGTAAAGGCCCGTGATTTCATCAATTACATTCTGTATCGCGGTGCAATCCTTGTCCACGACGTCATACCGCAGTTTTTCAAGTTTTTCGACTTGATCTTGGAAAAACTCAACGACGTTGTTGGTTTTTTCGGCGGACATTAGTGCGATAGGGCCAATGAGGCCGTATTTGCCTTGGTACATCTCGGCAAACTTGTCGGCCAAGCCGACAATCTCACCGTAAAACCCGTTCAAAGCCTCGTGTTTGGCAAAAGACCGGGTGTTAAGGTGCGCCGAATGGGCAACATCGCGCGCCAGGAACAGAAGACCGACAAATTGGTCGCATTTGCTCATTGCATGATCCCCTGCGGCGGCATTTCAGGTTCGGCAACGGGCATTTCCCGAATTAAACTGGCGTTCGGCCCCACCAAGTCGCCCGTATCCAGCGCCGCGGCGATGGTGCCCATCACAATATCCTGAATTTGCTCGGGGGTCATGCCCGCTTGCACCGCGGAAATGCGCTTGGTTTCGGCGTCGTAAGCCTTAATCTGCAATTCCTGCGCCTCGACGGATTGTTCGACACGCTGCAACATGCCGGCCATCTGGTTTAGGTCTTTTATCAAGGCTTCCATTTGCATTTTGGCCGCCTGCATTTCTGGCGATTGGTCCTCGCCTTCCAAAACCTTCGGGTCAATGATCTTAGCAAACCGCTTGGCCATTTCCTGCGCGCCTGGCCAATCCATATTCTTGACAAACAGGTCGCCGGCGACGGACCAAAGTTGCGGGTTGGATTGCAGAAGCATAGACATGGCGTCTAAGGCTTCCTGGCGCTTGGTCATGTAGCCTGGGCCAGTCGTGACGCACACGTCATACACGCCGACCGAGGGGTTGTATATTTTGCCTATAACCAGCCCGTTTGCATCCCGCAATTCTCTGACCGGCTCAGGTTGTTGCGGGTTAAGTTGAACCATACCCACCTCGCCGTCTAGCCCCACAATGCGCGCCACGCGCTCCGTGTCGTAAATCTTGGGGATCAAGTCCACCAATTGCCGGGACACATACCGCACCGCGCGAGCAAGGTTGTCAACAAAATGATACGTCCCGGTGTCACCCTGCTTTTCGCGCGCCAGGATCGCCCGGCCCGACCGCTCGTTGCTCTGCTGCCCCAAGCTGCTGTCATACTGGCCGGTGGTGCTTTTAATGTCGTCCGAAGCCCCTAGCTTAGCCTGTAGCAAGCCCGAGGAAGCCATGGGCGGTTGCGCGCGGGCCGGTAGGGGCAGCGGCGACCCGGCGCCGTCTGTGACGTCGGGATTGACCTCTAGGTAGGGCCAATTATTCGTGTTGGCCGTCTTCCACTTGTCTTCGTAGCCTTCAAACTGCCCGCCGTAGCCGATAAACGGCGCCTTGGGGGCCAAGGCCAGCATTTCGGCTTCCTGGCTGACCCAATAGTTATACATGCGCTGCGCGTCTTTGGCGTTGCGGACCAAGCCCGACACGAACAGCCTTCCGTCAACCTCAAACTCGTTGCCGACCACGCGCACCACGGGAATATGCTTGCCGGCCCACTCGCGTTCTTCCAGCACTTCCGCCCCGTTGGTCTTAACCCACATGACTTTTTTGCGGTCCATTGTGCGAGTGCGAAGCGGCTTACCAAACAGCCCTTTCATTTGCTTGTCCTGGGGGGTGCCGTCAAACGCCGTCACGTTGTCGGGGTATAGGTTGAGCGTCGCGCGCTGCCGGGCGATATAGAAATACTCGGCAATCCGAACCCGGTCCTCAGTCAACCACATGGCCATGCTTTGATCGCCAACGCCTTGCGTCATCAAGCTAGACACGGGCGCGGCGTCGGGAAACTCGCGCTCGTAGTCCGCCTTGAGCATGTCCTGGGTGATAAAGCAATACTCGGCGTCAGCGCCGCACGGGTCTTGAATGGCAGGGTCCATATAGACCGAAAACGAGTTGCGAATACGCCCGATCTTGATGTCTTGGTCGAAACTGTCCTCGCGGGCGTATTCCGTCAAGATGCGGATATACCCCTCGCCGTAGGTGACTTGATTGTCGCAGGCGGTATCATACGCGACATCAGCATCCGAGATATACTCAATGTGCCGGATCATGCCATCAAAAATCTCGGCAACCTGAATGTCCGCCTTGTCGTCGGCCGGGATTACTTTACCTGAAGGCCGGTTTTGCCGCTGCTCGTTCGTCACCTGGCGCACATGCTGCGGCAGCTTATTGATAGTCAAACAGGGGCGGGCGTTGATCGTCTGGCCCTGGACCGCGCCGCGTGTAGCCAGCACGTCCGCCGGCCATTGCCAGTTATTATCCGGCGACCCCGCCATAAATTGCAAGTCGTTAAGTTCGTCTTCGCGACTGTCTGACAACGCCGAAAGGGCCGTTTGATAGCGCCGGCGCATTAACGCCAGCATATCGCGGCTGTCGTTATCCGAAACGCGACCTGCCGAGGCTACATCGTTAGCCACCCTCACTTGCCTTTCTGCTTGGCCGCCGTGCGCTTCGTCGCGTATGCAATGGCAACCGCTTGTTTGGCGGGTTTGCCCGCGGCGACCTCAGCTTTCACGTTTTTGCGAAAAGCGTCTTTTGACGCGGATTTGACCAGAGGCATGTCATTTACCCTTTTTGGGGGGTTTGGCCGTCTTGGCAGATTCGCGGAACGCCGCCGCGGTGGGGGCGCCTTTGGCGCCCGGTTTCCGCATTTTTTCGCTGGAGCCAGCTTCAATTCGCGCTTTTTTAGCGTGAATGTTGGCGTATAGGCCAGGCTTTGTCATATTACTGACCGTGGATAATAGTAAAATTCAGCACCACAGCTTCAGCCAGCGCGCCGGCGGTCAGGTTTCGCAGCGCGATCACGCAAGACCCCGACGCAAGGCTGGTCACATACGCAATATACGCGCCCGCAGTAGCGCCGCTGCTGGGGTGAAGAACCAAAACGTCGTTAGCCCCGATCAAACTGTTTGTCAGGGTAAACGTAACGGCGGTACTAGCTGCCAGCGACGCCGCGTTCATGGTAATGCGGCCCATGGAACGGTTCAACGTGACGCCGGTACTTTTGTCCGTCAACTGCGTGACCGTGCCTTGCGCCGCGGCGGTGTAACCCAGCAATTCGGCCGCAAATACGCTGGTGCCCGTCACGCGCACTGCGCTCAGGTCGTCGGCGCCGCGAATGTCTTGGTCTTCGTAAGCGACCCCGATTGGTTTGGTATTGCCCATGATTATGCACCCATCCAAGATGTTGATATGCCGGAAGCCGTATAGCCCCTTTTGGTGGTAGAAGCAACATTTTCCCGGTGCGCCACCGGGAACGCAAAAGTCACCGCTATGGCGTCCGCCGCGTCGGGGCTCGCCAGCCCCCGCGCCTTCATGTCTTTTTTGCTCTCCAAGAAGATAGTACCCCGGCTGTCGGGCTTTACCTTGGGTCCGGTTAGGTCATTTTTCAAGAACCTGTCTTGAGGGATAGATGCGTCTTTTAACCATTTCCTCATTTCGCCCCACATTTCGGCGCGCTTGTTACCCCACATTACGGGGTTTTTGGATTTGTTGCCGAAATTGACGCCGCGGATTTTGTACCGCTGCTCCTTCAGCCGGTCCACAATCCCGGCCCCTAGGCCCCCCTCGTCAATCACCACCAGCGCCGGCTTGTACGTCTCGATAGCCTCAATGACGTGCCCCACGACGGTCATGGTGTCGTCCCCGCGGAACCGCTTGAGCGCCGTCACGTCCCGGCCCTGCCGCACGGCGATGATAGTGCTGTCCGATCCAAACCGCGCCGGGTCCACCCCAATAACAATCGGCGCCGTAGGGTCTTTGTGCAGTTCCCGGCGCATGGCGTCATCTACCAGGCTCGCGCCGATAAACTGGTCGTCCGAGGCGTTTGGAAATTGCCCATACACCTCGACATGCGCCTCGGTGCTGTCCGGCCCGTACTCGTCAATGATCTGCTGATAGACTTTCTGGTCGGTATGCTCCACCGTCCGCGCGTCCACAAACTCCGTATCCCAAAACTCCCGTTTGGAATGAAAGCACTCGTAGAAATACCCGTTGTTACGCCGGGGGTTGCTGAACGCCAGCCAAAAGCGGTTCGGCGTGTTCTCGGTAAAGAACCCCGACGCCACTCCCCAAATGCTGTCGTCAATACCGCTGGCCTCGTCGAATACCAGCAAGACGCCCGCAAAATTGTGAACCCCGGCGTAGGCGTCCGGGTTTTCCGCCGACCACAGCCGCCCCTCGACGTTCCAATACCGGGTGCCGATCTTCAAATCGCGCTCCACCAACTCCGTCAACCACTTGGCCGGCAACACGCGGGTCGCGCTTGGCTCGAACCAATGGCTGTTGAGCGCCATGCTTAGCCATTTGGTAATTTCCGCCCAGGTGATAGACCGAAGCTGCGCCTCGCTGTTGGCCGACACCACGGTCGTACTGCCAATCCGCGTCGAAAGCATCCAAATAACCAGCCAGGCCACCAGCGCCGACTTGCCAATCCCGCGCCCAGACGACGTAGCCCGGCGGAACGTGTCGAAGTCAACCTTGCCGTTGTTGGCCTTGATGTGGTCGGCCATGCGCTGCAACGCTTTACGCTGCCACCGCCGCGGGCCTTCAAAATTCTCTAACGGTGTTCCCTTCTGCCCCCAGGGGAATACGAACATCACAAACTTGAACGGGTCGTCTTTGAGCGCCGGCGTCCACAGCCGGGACATCAACTCCATTTCGTCGTCGGCACTATACCGCGTGGTCTGCATGTTCTTCCTGTTCGATATGCGTTAGGCGCGCGGGCGCGGGCTCAGTCGGCGCGTCGGCAGGTTCGGTCAAGCCTTCAATCACGCGGCGGCTGGCTTCGTGCAGCGCGCTTGTGATGGAAATGGTTTGGTTGACGTCAATCTGCACCGCTTGCTTCGCCACCCATCCGTGCGCGTGTTTCAGCATGTCCAACGCCGCCTTGGCGTCGCCGGCCATCGCCGCATCATGCAGCACTTGCGCCATCGCCATTTCGCCGTCCGCCCGGCCCTTTTCTTCCGCCAGCGCGGCCAGGGGGTCGAACTCGCACAGCGCGCGGTATTCGCGCGGCGTCATGCCGGCGGCCAGCGCAAGCGTGTCACCACGCGCGCCCTTGCGCGCCGCTTGGTAAATTGCGTCCAACCGCGCCTCGGTCGCTTGCAGCCGCCGCGGCTCATGAGGCAGGGAGTAAAACGTCATGGGCCGGGTGTAGCACATTTGGCTGTTGGCGCAAAAAATAAAAATTTTGCAAAAGATTTTGTTGCGTAGGTTTTTGGCTGCGTAAAAATTTCTTGTGGCCCCTCCGTTTTTGACACGAGAAATCGCTCGGCCCTTTCTCCCCCCCCCTCGCCCTGACCGCCAAACATTTTGCAGCGCAGCATGGCGCCAGATCGCGCGGCGCCAATCGCGCAGCGTTAATCTTTTGGGCAATTTGGGTAGCAAAAGAGAAATTAACCTTTTGGGTCATTTGGGCAATGCCTAGCGGGTTCGCACTCTCGTTCTAACTGCTGATGACAGCGCCCCCCTCGCAGAAATTGTGCGGCGTTTGGCTTTGGGTCATTTGGGCGGTTTGGGCTATCGAAAAAACATCGCTAACATCCGTCGCCCATATATATAGTAATTACACTATATTAACAAATATCTAATGGAGTGTTTATAGTAGGTATTACCTAAATGACCCAAGACATATATAAAAGCCGGGCAATTTCAGCGACTTAGCCCCCTGCAATTTCTGACCGCCAAACATGCCGAAAAATACACCCAAAAGACCTATTTTTTTCTGCCCTTGCCTTAATCTTGCCACAATTAGCTTGTAAAAGACTTTCTAGCGGCATTCGTCGCGGCATTTTTGGGTATCTGGACTACCCAAACTTGTCTAGTCTTGTCTAGAAACATAAGGGGAACAAGTAATGGGTCATTACACCGAAACTGAGATTGAGCGGCAGGTGGAAATAGCGACTAATCGCTATGACGCGCGCCTTATGTCTGGTCGTTATAGCCAAGCGGAATATGACGCGGCTATGCGTGACCTCAATAAATGGGCTGAAAAGCAATATCGGAACGCTAGCGGTCTCCCCTCTCGGTAGGGGTTCCTTCACGCGATGGCAGGCTAAGGCGCTGCCATCTTGTGAGGTAATCACGCTTCAGGAAGGGAGAATATCGGATATGAATAGTTTAGACCGAGTGGCGCAATTAGAAGCCATTTTAGCGCGGATTATTGTCGAAGACGGCAAAGCTTGCGCCATGTCAGATTACAGAAACAGTGGGGATTTTGCGGCGCTTAGAACGGCAATAGCTATATCCCGCGCCGCGTTCCCTTTGGGTACGGATTACTATGTAAGAGCCGGCATGATGCGCCGCGGCGCCACGCCATGATAACCGATCAGCAGCAGCGCCAGCTTGAGCGTATCAAGCAGCACGCCACGCGATATGAGGTAAGGCTAACCCTGCCCGATGGCCGCGCCATGCTGGTTTGCTATACGCCACGCAAAAGCCGGGCGGGGTTGCTTGACGCCTTGCAAAGCCGGGGGCGGGTTATTCTGGCACATATGCCGGATATGCCGGAGGATAGCCGATTGACCTATGACAAGGCGCAAGGCTTCAGCCTTGGCAACGGTGCCCGCGTGGCATTCTCCGGCAGAACGCAACGGGATGCGATTATGGCCGGGGCGCTGCCCTACATCGGCGACGCCGCACCATGACACCCCGCGATAGCTTCCTGATCTGCGCCGCGTTTCTGGCGCTGCTGGCCTATGCCTTGCTTTAGGGTTAGCTTTGGCGATGGCAGGGTAAGCCTGCCATCATCTAAGCCAATCCCGGCTTTATTGAGAGGAACCCCATGCGCGAAACCCTTGAAATCCAAGCCTTCGCTTATGCCGAGTTATCACCGCGCGCCCAGGAGAAAGCCCGCGATTGGTGGCTGTCATCCCATGTGTTTGACAATGAATGGCAGGAAGACGAAATCGAAGCCGCCGCGAATCTATTGGGAATTGAGATAGACAAACAAGGCAACCGCCGCGCGATTTATTGGTGCGCATCCTATACACAAAGCGACGGCGCATCTTTCTCTGGCAGATATGACTACCGGAAGGGAGCCTTGGCCGATATTGAATCGGAATACCCCAAAGATGAAGCCTTGCAGGCTATTGCCCGCGATTTACAGGAAGCGCAGCGCAAAGCCTTCTATTCACTTGGCGCCAAGATCGCCAGCCACCGCGACACGTCAATTCGCGTGGAAGTCTCCGATGGAAGGACGCGATATGGTGACGCCACCACCGAGCAGGAAGAGGCTATCAAGGAAGCCATGCGCGATTTCACCGCTTGGATTTACCGCCTTGTCAGGGATCAATATGACCATGAGACAAGCGAGGAATCTATAGCCGATTGTATGGCCGCGAATGAATACCGCTTCGATGAACGCGGACGGATTATATACTAGCCCGCTTGCGCGGTAACGTCCCCCTAACCCCGAGAGGAATCAAACCATGCCCGATACCTACCTTGATCCCGATGATACCGCGCTATTGGAAGCCGTGTTGCAGCGCCCGGCTCTGCTGGCGCGTCTTGTGGCGATGGCACCCAAGCCCGCGCCAGTACCCAAGCGCGCCAGCAAGGCGCAAGCCTTGGGCGATAACCCAAAGCAGCGCGCGGCTTGGTTGCGCTTGTCATCTGACCGGCAAGCGTACCTTGTCCAATGGGAAAGCTGGCGCAAGGCTTGGAAGGCCGCGCGTTACGCGGGCGGGGCGGAACCCGGCCCGGAACCGTTTGACACGACATCGGACGAAGCCTTGGCGCAAGTGACGCGCGATGCTGAGTATGAAGCCCGCGTGACCGAGTTTGAGCGCTTGTTGAATGAGCGATGGGGCGGAAGCCTATACGCGCGGGACGCTGCGCTAAGGGAAAGCGCCTTTATCTTTCGGTCCTGGTATAAAACCGACGCTGAACATGCGGCGGCGGTGCAAGCTTACATGGATGCGGCCAGCCAGCGCGCCCTTGCGGAAGCGCGCCAGCGCGCGGAGAATGCAGAAGCCAAGGCTACTCGATCGCATACACCCTAACCGGCCTTGGCGGCGCCAGCACACACACGGCGCGAGCGAACGAGGTTGATCTTGAACACGAAACAACTCAGGAGGGTTGAAATTATGGATAGCCAAATGGCGCGACAATACGCGCGGGGAATGATGGATAACGGCATGTCGGCGGCAGATGCTAACGTCGCACTTGTGCGAATGGAAGGCGTCCGGCTTGTAAAGGCACGGATGCCGCGCGAGGTTCGCGCTGCGCTTATGGCGGGCGTGAAGGATGGCAGGCTTGGACACCTACCCAAAGATGGACGCAAGCCAGAGGCATTCTTTCATCCAAACTCTATTTGGAGGGCCAAAGAAGAACGCCAGCGCGAAGAAAATGATACAATCCGCGCGCTTGCTGCTGTTTGTGGGTGAGGGGGACAAAACAATGCAACTAATTCCAATAGAACAGCATCCAAACGCCGGGCATGATCCCTCTTGCGTCCTTGTGAATTATCGCGAACCATACGGGCGCGACATATACCGCGCCGCCGATAGTGGCCTTAATTGGCGCTAACCAAAGACTACGGGGCGCCAGCCCCGTTTTTCTAGCCCCCGCCATGGTGGCGAGGGCTAGGAAAACGGGAGAATTGACACAATGACACAGGAAGAAATCGCCGCCGTATTGGCGGACCATGCGCGCTGGCTGCGCGGCGAAGGCGGCAATCGCGCCAGCCTTGTCGGGGCCAGCCTTGCCAGGGCCAGCCTTGCCAGGGCCAACCTTGACGGGGCCAGCCTTGACGGGGCCCGCCTTGTCGGGGCCAGCCTTGACGGGGCCAGCCTTGTCGGGGCCAGCCTTG